>Ga0210402_10000735_pt1 | contig 35631 bp, 59 predicted proteins | sample IncBWC7MmetaG_FD_161055 | JGI IMG/M metagenome (GOLD analysis project Ga0210402, IMG submission 161055) | Forest soil microbial communities from Barre Woods Harvard Forest LTER site, Petersham, Massachusetts, United States - Inc-BW-C-7-M | ecosystem: Environmental > Terrestrial > Soil >...
GTGTTTCTTTTCAATCTTCCTCATACGCTCCTTGGCCTTCATTTCTTTCATGTCCTTCTTCGCTTCCTTCTCTTTTCTCACGTCCTTCTCCCTTTTCTAGTTTCTCAAGTCGTTCGTTCATTTCTATGATTGCCGCTTGTTGGCTAAAGTATCTTGAGCGCCTTCTTTCAAGCTTCCAGGCCGCTGCTGACCAGGTTCCATCGTCCATGGCGTCGTCTATTACTTGCAACCATCGCATAGAAGTTTGACCTTCTGCTTCTTTTAGGTCCTCGAAAAATTCCATGTATTCTGGTAGTTTTTCTTCTTCCGCTTTTGCTCGCCAATTCAAAAATGTTTGATAATGGATGCGTGCATAATTACAAGCAATCTCATAGGGCGCGCCTTTAGTGATCGCATAAATCATCTTTTTCTTGTATTCAGGCGTAAACTTCGTGGGCTGCCCTCTTCCTCTTTTCTGTACCACAGCACACCTCAATATTTGCGCCTATTTTTGTTAATAGTAAGCATTACAAAAAACAGTATCACGGACTCAAACCCATCAAAGCTAGAAAGGAGACTATTAATTGTACTACTGTCAAAAACACCAGTCCTAAAGATGCCATACAGACTAGATATAAACTGGATAAAACACATAATTGCAGAAACAGATAAAGCCACATTAACGCCGTCTGTAAAATGCTTTTTGATAAAGTACATAGTCGCCTCATATTAGTTCAAAATGCACCAGGTCACGGAACTTATCGTCGTCTATATTCTCGTCTTCGTTCCAGTCACCGCCAAACCGCACAGAGTGTGTCATCTTTCCATCGTCTTTAAGCTTTTGCGCTATACCCATGACGTAACCGGCAAACCAGTAAAAGCGCTTTATGTTGTCCCAGGCTATAGGATAGGGAGCCACGTCAACTGCCATAGAGGGTTGCTTGTTGTGTTTGCCGTTTGGCCATTGAAGTTGTGTGTGGCCTTCCTGAAAGTCCTTATCCTGCTGCTCTTGGGTTCTAAAACCTTCGAGTACCTCGCAGTCAAAGTTCTTGACGACCTCATAGAAGAGAGCCTGCAAATCAGGATGGCATGTTGATAGCTTGGAGAATGATTCTTGACTAAAGCGTGGCATGTCCTATGTCCAAAAGCTTTAAAAGATTAATTAATACTAACACATTTGCGAACTGTCAACAAAATATTTATGACCATTTCGCGCATAAGCTCGGTATGCTCTAGTGATAGCTGCGTAAAGTTATTACGAAAATACGCAAAAAACTTACAAAAATACCGAATTTTGCGAAACCATTATGAAATATTCGCTACTAAAGGCAATTATTTTTGCACTATTGATAAAAAAGTGTTGACATACATTTGTATAAATGTATAATTGTACATATTAGGAGATTGGCTTGACACGGATAGCAATTAAAATTTAAACTTGATCGCTAATTAATTAACTGGATGATATTATGAACAAAGAGATAATAGAAAAATTAAGAGCAAAATTTCAAGCAGAAAAGATTCTGCAACAAGAGAAATGGAAAAAATTCAATGAGAGCCCAGAAGGAATTAAATTAGACAAAGAAATCAAAGAAGAAATGAGAAGAGCAAAAGAATTGGATGAAGGATTCAATAAAAGAAATGACGCTATGAAAGTATATGGATTTGAATTCGACTGATTTGCATAAAGCATATTGAAGCGATTAACTAACCGGAGATAAAGATGAGAAATATAAAGTTTAGAAAACATTTTGTAACTGATGGCAATATTAAGGCACGGATTCTATACCATCTTGATTGTAGGGTTGACGGTAGAAAATGCGTAACCCTATACGCCAAGGATTGGACTAGAGATTTAGGAAAGATATTTTCTAGTAATTATAAAAATGAAACCGATTCAATGACTGATTATTTTGATCAAGGACATGTTTGTTTTTTTGAAGACCATGATCTACATGCTGACGCTAGAAAGGCAGCAGAATCATATTTAAAGGCGCCCTAAAGGGTCGCTTTACCAAAGAGGAGATAACAATGATTAACCACCCAGAAACAAGAAAAGAAGAAGTATTCGTAGGCAACTTAAAAACTCATAGTAACAGCGAACAAGAGTTTATCAGGCAAGGAATAAAATATCGCCTAGGGAATATTTCATATTTTATTGATGGCAAGGAAATGAAGGATACAAACTACTACAAACCTTTGTTCATCATTAAAGAAAGTTTTAATGCTTATGACAAGCTTCAAAATGAAAAGTTAAAAAAAATTAGGGGATAATAATGGCAACAGTAGCAGAAATTAACATGGTTTACGGATTTGTATGCAGCCATAAGAGGTTATTAAGATGAAGTACAGAGTAGATGTTTTTAAACAGGAAGGAACAGCAAAAGGCGAATATATGTGGGGTTGGTCAATCTTCGATGAGTACGGAGACGAAGTAGCATCCCAACAAAAGATGTTTGAGGATGAGCAAGAATGCCGTAAGGAAGCAAGATGGGCTTTAAGTGACTGGAGGAACTTTGACGTATAATTTAATCTCCACGCCCCGGGATGCGCGGGGCACAGAGAACAGCTAAATCGAGCGATATCTAACACAACATAAGGAAATGAATAAAAATTACTGAAGGAGATAGGCATTAATAATTTTTATAGCATCCTCACAACCATAACAGAAATGCGCCGAAAAGCCAAGCTTTTTTACAGTATCGACGAAATTTTCTTGCGCAACCCAAGTTCGCGTACGTTTTTCGGAGGGAGTGTAATTCCTGTTCTGCTTCATCTCAAGCCATAGGCCGTGTAAGCCCTGAAATGGGTAGAAAATGAAGAGATCGGAAACTCCCGGCCTCAACCCAAGGAGCTTTAGGTTTCTCCCCTCTAACGGACTTCTTTTTCCTTCGTTGTGCATCTTGCAATAATGGTTTTTCAGTATAGGGTGATAATCTAGCCAGCGTACCAATGCCATTTGCTCGTCTCTTTCAGAGGCTACTATTTTGTTTTTCGTGGATAAAACCCTACTTGCCCTAACATTTCTTCGTAGCATGCAATTGCCTCTTCTATGTGCTCATCGGGATGTTTATCTAAAACCTCCAAAATGTGCCCTTTTATCCATTCTTCTTCGTCACCGCCAACCCATTGACACCTTCCTGATCGTGCAAATTAGGTGGTTTTTTCGGGCAATCCATAGCCCTTTGTTCATTTAGCCGTGGATTGCAATCTAGACATCAAGTGCCTATGGTATTCAAATCCGCTCATACCAAGGGATTTTCTCTCTGCTTCTTGCTCAATTTCAATTTTATTTAAGTCAATGCTTATGGGTCTAGCTTGTGCCAAGAGGGATGCAATGCTTTTTGCACTGTCTATTTCTTTTCTCTTTTCTTCCTCTGCCTTTATCTCACGCTCACGTATCTTTTGCTCATTAGCTGCACGTTCTTCTGGAGTTGGGTATTTTTTCTTGTTCATCTCTTGTGTCTTTGTGAACCTTTCCTCCCTGGATAACCAAGACTGAAACCTTTGGGGGCTGACAAGTTGAGGTTCGAGTTGTGTGGCGTAGTGAGATATGCATTCGTCTAGCATCTCGATATAGGTCTTATCTGTCTTCAGTGATGCGTGCTTTGCTTGAGATTTTTCGTCACTTAAGCACATACCTCTAAATGCCATAGCTTTACGCTGTTGTTCTGAATCCAGGTAAAGGGTCTTTTCTAAAAAAAACTTATCCCCTTCCGCCTTGTGTGTGAGAGGTAAAGAATTACTAGTGGTATTTATATTATTTATATGGGGGTTCATTTCACCGGTAGGCGGTTTTTTGATACTGCGGTTGGACACCGCGGTATCATTTTTGATACTGCGGTTAAAACCCTCTGGTGATGCGGGGTTTACCGCGGTATCATTTTTGATACTGCGGTTGCCCTCCTCAAAGTTATCCACAGGCTCATTCGTTGCGTCAAAAATGATACCGCGGTATTTGTCTGCTGTAGCATTAAACTTTGTGCCGTTTAAAACAACAATTCTTGTAGCTCCGACAGTACCATCATCATTTCTTTGCTGATGGTACTCAATTAGATTGCATGCACTTAAATATCTCATATGGCGTTTATAGGTAGCCTCGCTTATGTCAAACCTTTTCATGATTTCCCATTTGCAAGGTATCCAAGTTTCAGGTTTTGCTTGAAGGTATGCCCATATAAATCCAGCAAAAGGATTCGTGCATTCTTCCAAGACCTTAGTGCATATATTTGCGTATGGGATTCTTTCTTTTTCAAATTCAGTGAAATTGTATTTGTGGATATTTATGTCGACTACTTTCTTGGTTTTCTTAGATTTTGTTGATGAATTTTTATTGTTAGTGTTGTCATTGCTGTAAGTCATGTCTATAATTGCCTCTGAAGGTGATGAAAAGTCATAGTAAGTCATGTTTATAATTGCCTTCGTGTAGACACCCATTTGTATAACGCACCAAGAAATGGGTGTCTGTATGTGTAAAATCCTTTTGATGCTACTTTGGCGAGTGCACATCAAAGGTACTTCAAATCCATTTGTAGAGGCAGGAAGCCTCGCAATTCCTTCATCGAATGGATACCAGAAAAACATCCCAACCGATGACCTTACTATAACTCCAACTCTATAATCTTATCAACGATCATTTCGCCTCACATTTTCGCAAGCTTTCATAAGTGTATAGAAACGAAACAAATAATATGGAAAACGAAGTATGGCGCGTACCCTATTTTTTAGGTGCAGTGTGAGTTTCATCCGCCTTAAACCTTCTATTTGTTTTATTTTCTATGACACACTGCATGCGATAAGGAATGAACCCTTTTCTTTTCCAATTGGAATATGTGGTGTATCCAAGACCAAGTTCTCTCGACATATCTGAATAGGAACCAAAATATTCGTACAGCTCATCTAAATACATAATAAAATCCTCCATTGTTTTTTGGTTTTAAATAATATATTAATACAACTGATTAATATTAAAAATTTATAACCTGAATTAATAATATGCATCAAGAAGCTCATTAAATCAAGGGTTTAAATCAATAATTTTAAGGAGGATAAAGAAATTTTATGCGATCAAAAATTTTTAAGTTTCGCCTGATTGTACGCGGAGTACGTAATAAAAATTTCACGCCATTTGTCTAATGCACAACAATGAAAGGGAGCGCAAAATGAGAGACTCAAGTACAAGACTTACCCCGAAAGAGGCTGCAGGGATAGTAGGATGTTCCACAAGACTTATACAAAAGTATATCGTCGATGGAAAGCTCTGTGCATCTAGAGAAGATGGCAAATATTACATAGAGAGATCGGAATTTTTTAGAGTATTTCCCAAAGCGCACAAAAAAGAACAAGACTCCAATGTTGCGTTCATACAAGCCGAAAGAGAAAGACTTGAAAACGAAAACTATACACTCAAAGAAATTGCATCAAAAAAAGATCTCGAAATCCAATTCTTAAGACAACAAATGGAAATGGTGTCCGTCGAAAAGACAAAAATGCTCGATACAATAATTAGTTACACAAAACTCCTTGAACACAAACAAGCAGAATCAAACCGTGAAAGATGGACGTGGAGCGGAATATTTAGGCGTCAAAGATAATATATAAATGTATTTTTGTATATTTGCATAAAATAATGTATCATACATGCAACCATAACCGGAAAATAACATGATAAAAGACCAAGAAATGAAATCGTTTAACCTTAGACTTCCTAAAGACATTTGGCTTTATTTGAAAAAAGAATCCATAGACAAAGAAACATCTATGACAGATATAATTTTACACTGCATAGAAAAACACAAAAAAACACAAAAAAGTTGTTGACATTGCGATATACAAATGTATAATTGTACATGAAAGGTTGAGTTAGCTGTCTGGAAACAACTAACTCGGGGATTCACTATAAACTCTGCTGAGGAATTTAACATGAACAAGAGAAGTTTACAGCATAACAATTTAAAAAATCAAGGCGCGTCATGGAATGACGATCCTTTCGATCTGCCATGGCAACCACAGGGAGTGAGTAAATTGAGCCATGAGGACAATCTAAATAATTATCTTTATGAACTAGTCGATATGTACGCGGTTTTTGACGGAGAATGCTACAATGTTGCATTTTCTAAACTATCAGACTGTGAACAAAATGAGCTTGCGCGCCTATACCTTGAGTATGCAGACAGAGATACTTCAGAATGCATTTATGGAAATGAATTTTCTATAAACAATGATTTCGTATGCTCACTCTTAGCGATGCTTAAAGAAGACAATATCCAGTCAAGAGTAAGATTCGCCGAAACTACCCGTCTAAATATCATAAAGCATCATCAACCTGATATGCAAAAACTCCTTGATCGCAAGTGCGATGAATACTTATTGAATAACATGGAAGAAGCGGGCTTTTATGCAAGACAAATACAAGATGACTGCGGCATTGTTTGGACAAAGAGATAAGGAAAACTTAAATGAATATAGAGCTTAAAGAAAAGATTGCGCGCCTTGCAGAATGTTTAAATAGCACTGTGCATTACGAAATAAATTATACATGCGACAGCCATGATCAATTCGCAAGCTACAGAGAATCCCACAGGATATTCGCTGAAGGATTTCAAACAGTATATCGCCCCACTTCGGGGCAAGTTATGAACTTGTCTGTTGAGGATTTTGTTAGGGGAGAAAAGTAATGATCTTTGTTTTTCTTATATACATTTCCATGATTGTCACAGCAATTTATTTTAATTAAAGAGGTATTAAAAATGGCTTTAAAAGCGAAAAAACCATCAATGATAGAGCAGCGTCTTAAATGCTTTTTCTATGGTGCAGCCGGTGTTGGAAAAACAATAGCGGCAATACAATTTCCTAAACCGTACATTATTGACACTGAAGGATCTACAAATAAACCCCAATATGTCAAGCAGATTGAAAAGGCTGACGGCGCCGTATTGATGACAGTAGACTTTGAAGAGATGATAGCCGAAATAAAAGAGCTTCTTACTACAAAACATGAGTATAAGACCCTTGTGATTGACTCTCTTACACTGCTATATAATGACCTGCTTGAGAAAGCAGAGCGAAAAGTAGGAAGCGAATTTGGCCGTCATTACGGAGAAGCCAACAAGAGAATGAAGCAGCTTTTGAACTTACTCTTTAGGTTAGATATGAATGTTATTATCACGGCTCATTCCAAAAATGAATACGGGCAAAATCTTGCTATCCTTGGCCAGACATTTGATTGCTATAAAAAGCTAGATTATCTTTTCGACCTGGTTTTTGAGATTCAAAAACGAGGAAAAGAAAGAGTCGGACTTGTTAAAAAGTCTCGTATTGAAGGGTTCCCAGACATGGACACATTTACCTTCAGCTATGAGGAAATTGCTAGCAGATATGGTCGTGAAGTGCTAGAACGTGATGCTATTGCTCAAGAGATATCAACCCCTGAACAAGTAAAAGAGATACTTAGACTAATTGACCTTATTAAGGTTCCAGAGGAGATATATCAAAAATGGCTAGACAAGGGAAGCTCTGAAAGATGGGAAGAAATGCCACGTGATGCTATACAAAAGTGTATCGATCACTTGAAATCAAAAATAAAGGGAGATGAATAATGTTGCAATATCAAGTCATGGATGAGGAAGAGGCAATGCAAGAGCGTTATCAGTTACTTGCCAAGGGAGAATATGATGCCGTAATTGAAAAGTCTCAAGATAGGGTTTCCAGTAACAGTGGAAACCCTATGATGGATATGACATTATCAGTTTTCGACGAACAGGGACGTTCGCATTCTGTTAGAGATTTTTTAGTATTCACGAAAAGCATGATGTGGAAGGTAATACATTGCGCGGATTCTGCTGGCATAATAGACAAATACAAGTCTGGTAAGCTTTGCTCAGATTTAATGCAAGGAAAGCGCGTAAGAGTAAAGATAGGTATTGAGGAAGGAAAGATTATACCTGAAGAAAAGCTACAAGATAAATCTCCAGGATCCAAATATCCCGACAAAAACAAGGTTGAAGATTATCTTAAAGTTGGCGTAAGCTCTCTTCCTAGAAAAGAAAACAATTATAACACTGCGGCAACTTCTAAGTTAGATGATGAAGACAACATCCCTTTTTAAAAACTATAATTGTTTTGACAGAGCTCGAAAATCCTAAGAGAGAAGAGCGCCTTATATTGCCATTGGCGACACCGTGTGGCTTAAATGATGCCATTGAATGGTTTAGTACCAGCGGGGAACGAGGTAGGTGCAGGTGAAAGCCCTGCTGTCATTTTAACAACTATCAACTACTAAGTGGTTGTGAAAGCGCTTTAACAATAAGACTAGTCAAGAGCTCATATCCTTCTTCAGTTGGATGTATTCCGTCCCAGTATAATCTCTCCCAACCAGGCGTTGCATAAAATAATCCACCAACATCAAGAACGTAGCAGTTTTCACACAGCTTCTTTTGCTTACTATTTAACAAGAGCAACTGGTTCACAAGCTGATTCCTTTCGTTGCGATATGAATATACACCTGTTGTTGGTAGTAGGGTACTTATGAATATGGGCGCGCTATTGTTTCTGGTGTTTAAGGCCTTTCCAATCTGCAATAAGTTTTGTACTGTTTGCTGTGGTGTAAGGCCGGTATCATTAGTGCCCAAAAGTAAAAAGTAGGCATCTGCGTAGAAAATCTTTTCAATCCTGTTAAGCACATCTACGCTTGTGTCACCACCTTCGCCGTCATGCATAAATCCAAAGCCATCTTGATGGAGTCCTACAAAGTCAAAGAAAAGTCCCTTGTCTCTCAGAAGACATCGCATGTACTTTCCTTGGGCCATCCAAGTAATGCTGTCGCCTATGGTATCCATGGTCTTACCATAGATAAACTTTGACTTAGGATCGGAGTACACACAAGATGATGTGGCGTGTATAATAGGGGATAGGATAATATACAAAACTAGGGTAAGTGTTTTTAGCATGATGATCTTCCTTGATGTATTGTTTCGCAAAATACCTCTAGTATTATACAGTACTCAATCAACCTCGGATAGTGGTTGAGAGCCCTCACAACCTCGGCATATTTGGTTGTCTCTTAGGTCGGGAGTACTAGGGATCCGAGAGGGTGAAATGCCCTCGCTTGTTGCTATTAGGAGAGATAAACAATGAAGTTAATAGCTAGAAAAATTGTATGCTTTCTATTAGGGCATAGATTTGGCGGATATGTATGTAAAAACATTCAGGCTTTGCCAGATGAGTACAACTGTAAAAGATGCCAGGCTATTGTTAAATGCAAAGACTATTGGTGTTAATTAATGAAAACCAGATGATCCATTATTTATCTGTATAGAAGTAGCGTTTTTGTTAATTGTTTAAGAGGATGCTGTTAAATGAAGTGGTATAGCATTAAGAAGTTCTCACCACCAATAAGCACGTATTGCTTGATTTTCACAGAGAATAAATATTCCTATGTTGCTCGATTAGAGAGCTCAGACTTAACCACATGGATTCATGATTATCATTGTGAAGATTGCGAAAATTCAAATTGGGAAAAAATATACGGTGTAACTCATTTCTGCATCATAGAACCAATTGAACTAGATGCGCTCTAAGACGCACCCGAATACTCCTTCACCGACATGGAAGATGAGCTAAAGTATTTTACCGCACTTATGGCAAACATTGTTCTTTCCACCGCTGATAAAATATTCATGATCACAATAATTATCAATCATTGACTTTAACTTCTCATAAATTCTATAGGCTATATCTGGTTGCTGATGTTCTTCAAGCCCATATCCAATATCTTCATAAAGCCATATTAGCTCTTCTTTCGTGAAATCATTCATACTTCAATCTCAAATGTATCTGGATTCATTCCGCATTTCTTGCAAAGCTCAATCCATTTTAACCTATCGATCCATTCTGTGACTTTTTTGGTTGTGATCATGTTTTATCCCAAAATATATCAGTGTACCATTTCGTTGATGCCAACGAAATGGTACATACAAATACTAAAAATGATTAGGAAATTAATATGAAAAAAAATAAATACGTAAAGCTTTCGCACTATGAAGAGCATAAAGACCTGATTGTAGATGCTGCAGCAAAAGACAAAATCCAAGCATTTTTCAAGCATCAGCCAACAGGAGCGCTAGTTCCTGTATGTCCAAAAATAATTCAAAGAATGAAAAATGGGGAAACATTTACATTTGATGAAGCAGAAAAAACTACAGACAGATATTATTTTAAATTACCTGATATCGCAAAAAGATGGGGAATGGAGCAAAAAGAATGTCTAGGAAAGTTGATGGAACTTGAAGTTCCATGTTTTTTCATTCCTAATGATGTGCATATTGAATTAGACACAGCAAAAGTTTGTCAGGATGATGTTTGCGTATTTAAAGAATACATTGATGCCGTAGAAAAGAAGAAAGTAAAAAAGAAAATTGATACCAAACCAGAATTCATTGCGGTTAATTAAAGTGAAATGTATTTTTTGCGATAAAGAAGCAGCCTAGACTTAAACTTTGTATCTATTCCAACAAGCAATGCATACAAAGTCCGTTCTCTTGACAAACACAAGGGTCAGAAATTCATTATAACCATCCAGAGGACTATCTCGCAATAGCATGTAACTAAGGTATACTTCTTCACAAAAGAGTTTTCTATGCCCTTAAGAACATTTATTAATCAAGTCACACCACAATTATTGACAATGTGTAAAAAGGTGATATAATGCTTTGGTGCATTAGCGGTGTGGACGTGACACACAATGGACGGTCGCAGAGGGTTGCCCGGTTCCTTTATGCATAAATCAGCTCCGTTATTCGGGATAGAAGGTTTAATTCCTTTTTAATGCACTCATTAATTTTGGATATATGAATGAATGATTTCACGAAAGAAGAGTTAGAACAGATATATTACCACTTGGAAAATGAGCCTGTTGAATTAAGTAAAAAAATCCAATCCATGATCGATAACTATTGTGATCATGAGTGTACTCACGAATTCGAAAGACAAACTCTTTTGATAGATTTTTGCGATAAGTGCAAAAACTTTAAATTTGTATTTGAAGGTCAAAAAGAATGACCCATCAAGTTGTAGGATATATCCGAGTTTCATCAACCAGCCAAAATACAGCAAGGCAATTGCAAGGAATAAAACTAGACAAGGAGTTTGTCGATATCATGAGTGGGAACACAACAGACAGGAAGGGCCTTAATGATTGCATAGAGTATGTGCGCCAAGGCGATCAGCTTGTAGTTGACAGCATTGACAGGTTGGCAAGAAATTTGCGTGACCTTCAAGAATTGGTGGAAAAGATCATATCCAAAGGCGTTTCAGTTAAGTTTATCAAGGAAAACCTCACTTTTAATTCAAACAAAGACCCCATGGCAAACCTTACCCTTCAAATGATGGGTGCTTTTGCTGAGTTTGAACGCTCCATGATAAGGGCTCGTCAACGGGAAGGAATTGAGGCTGCTCGTGCTGCTGGACGTCCCATGGGAAGGCCATGTAAGACAACCCCTGAGCTGGTAGAGAAGGCCAGGAAATATATAGAAAAAGGTGAGAGCATCAAGCGTACTGCATGTCTTCTCAATGTCTCTCGCAAGACAATTTATAACGTTCTAGGAGAGCATGCTAAAAAGCCAAAATGGGAATTTAGTTGATATAATTAGTATAATGAATATTGGAGATGACGTATGGCCGAAGTAAATTACTCGTACGAAGTGGTAAAGCAAAGTAATGGAGTCTATATAGCGCTTATGAAGGCTAATAGCGATACGATACATTCTTCCATTGGATTTGCTACGGAAGAATCGGCCAATGGATATGCGGAGGGGTACTATAAAGGATTTGCTCATGGAATGGTTTATGGCGCAATAAATGGGTGGGAAAGCAGTGGCCTTGTTGGAGATAAAAATGAAGAAAAAGCATGAACAAAATATTGAGCAATATCCGGTACACATTGAAACCAAAGTTGCATTGCTTGAGCAATCGCTATCCTATATGCAGAATTCTTTAGAGGTGATAGCCAAGAATGTCGACAAGGCTAACGATAAGATAGACAAGGTTGATCATAAGGTTGATTCTAGGTTTTTGTGGTTGCTATCTTTTATTATCGCCGGATTTTCTGGTCTTGGTGCGATCATGGCCCATGGATTTCATTGGTTTTGATTATGAATGATTTCACGAAAGAAGAATTAGAAGCAACATTGAATGGATTAGAACAGTGGGTTCATCCAGAATGTGATTATACAATTTATTGTCATTTAAGAGCCAAAATACAATCCATGCTTGATAACTATTGTGAGCATGAAACAGATCAAGGAGGTTGTGGTGGTGATTTTAGGTATCTATGCAAAAAGTGCGGAGAGTTTTACAGGTGAATGATTTCACGAAAGAAGATCTAGAAATAATAATTTACTTAATTGATGCCTATTGTGAGGGTGATGATTTAACAAAACTTTCATATAATCCATTTCGCAAGAAAGTTGAATCCATGATTGATAACTATTGTGATCACAGTTGGTTTTTTTATTTAAGAAACGGATCAAGTGTATTAAGGTGCCATAAGTGTGACAAGGAACTTCCTGATGATAATCAGTGAAAAACAGATTTTACAGCTAATCACTTTAGTTTCCGAATACTCCGAACGGTTACGACACATGCCATATGAGGAGCCAAAGAGTTATTCCGTATGGATTGATAAATTTTTAGGAGAAATTTCAAAACAACAATCCGAAGAACTAAAGGTGATTGAATAATGACCCAAATATATTATTCCATATGCGATGAATGCAATAATAAAATACAAGAAAAGAATGAGGAATGGATTCCTAAAGTTCTGCAAAAATGGACAGTTGATTATGAATCTGTAGGAAGCCCCTCTCTAAACAATACTATGCATTTTTGCTCATTCGAACATATGTTAGAATATCTAAATAAAGCACATGAGAAAATAAAAAAAATAGAATGAACAACCTAAATCACATGCGCCTTGGAGTACTGCGTGAACTTAAAAACGTACATAAATTCTTAGACAATATGGAGCGTAGCGTAAAGTCGCGAAATCCCATTGCAATACAAAAAGCCTATATGTTCTTGGTGCATTTGGTTCACGAAATGGATGATGGCCTTTTAACTCCTAACAACATAGCCCTAGATGTTGAGCTAGCAATTGCATTGCAAGAACAAAACTCAGAGTTGCGCAAAGAACCCCAATAAGATATTATCCGCGTCTTTTATGCCATCAGGTGTATATATGCGTTTTTATAATGTTGATGGTATTGAGATGGATGTTCAAGACCCTAAATTCTTCATTGACGAAGAAAAGTACAAAATACAAATTATCTCCCTTGAGGAGATGCTATCTTATTCTTCTAGCACCGATGTAACCGTAGGCACTGAGAGTACTAACGGAAAAATCTGCGATTACAGAAAGATACACGGTGGTTGGTGAGGACAAAGATAATCTTTTTTGCCCAATAGATACACCTTGGGCTTGTCCTGCTGCTGTGTTTGCGGCACTATATGAAAATGCACCACCGTTAGGGGCTGCTGGTGATGTAGCACTTGTAGTATTTATCCATCCTGCAAATGCTGTGGTCAAGGTTCCACCTGCTGGGTTATTCCAAATATTTCCCCATACCTGCCAGTCACCCGCTGTTAAAGAAATACTTGTTATGTCAGCGTTGGTGTGATTTGTTAAAGGTACAGCCGATCCCACCAAAACCGTAGACTCAATAATTTCACCAACATAGCCTGCGGCTGCATTATTATTTGTTGTTGTACCCACGATTCCTTTTGTTGTGGGACTGAATGTTACGCTGCCAAAAGTAACATCACTAGTGGTTGCAATGGATTGTGGCAGACTAAGGGTAATGGCACCTGTCGGAGATGACGCTATGACTTGATTTGGCGTTCCTGTTATGGTTGTTACGGAAACAGTACCTATAAGTGTGCTTAATTGTGTAACAGTCTCTTTGTAGGTAACACCGTTTTGTACTATTGGAAAAACATCAGTTAATGCGGGTACGGCAACCGATGGCAAAGCACTTATTTTAACGCCCATGACTCTTCCTTTTTTATTTGTGTTTACTTATTTATTGGCCCTTATCTCCTGCGTCTAGCACAAATATAACCATATGCAGACATTGTGCTGACGGCAAACTGTATGGTGGCGCTTAAATATACTGTGGTGTTTCCTGATAGGCTAAGCCTTCTTTGGCCCACAAACAAACCCATTGCTGCACCTGCTACTGAGGTAAATTGATAAGAGTTAAATGCTCCAGATCCCGGAGCTGTTGGCTGCGTTGCAGAAGACGTATTTATCCATCCTGCTAATATTGATGTGGTGGTGCTTCCTGCTGGGTTTGTCCAAATATTTCCCCAAGTATCCCAGTCGCCTGCCGTCAAACTAATAGACGTTATATCTTTGGCTATCGTACTGCTCATGGACACAGCACTACCAATTAATACTGTGGACTCAATAATTTCTCCCACGTCCCCAGCGGTAGTATTATCATTGGTTGTTGTACCCACAATGCCGCCTGTTGTAGGGCTAAAAGTCAAACTAGTTGCTGTTGCAGCACCCAGGGTTGGCGTTACGAATGAGGGACTTGTAGTAAGTGAAATTGCACCGCTTCCATTAACATTCGCGGCTAATGCCGTAGCAACACCAGTACCAAAACCCGATATGCCTGTGCTAACTGGAAGCCCTGTACAGTTTGTTAAAGTTCCAGATGTCGGGGTCCCGAGAACTGGAGTTGTAAAGCTAGGGCTTGTAGTCCCTGCAAAACTACCTGTTCCTGATGATCCTGAAAGTCCAACGTTTACTTGGTTATTTGTGGCCATTTTTCTCCCTAAGCTACTGTAAGTCCTGCTGAAAATGCGTAGTCAACAGACCAGGTTGTGTTTGCCACAAGTCCGGTCACTTTTACGGTGTCATATTGGTTTGCAGACGTTAGGGACCCCGCAGAGCTCGTTACCGAACTGCCAAGTCTAATAGTTGTTGCTGTGCCTGCTGCCAACACCCAGCCACCTGCGCCAAGCCCTTTGACCTCAACGGAATCTCCTACGGCGAACGTGGTCGGGAGCGTGATCGTAACCGCCCCGGCATTGTTTGAGATGTATCCGTTGTTTACTGAAGCAGATTGACTAGTTCCTGAAACAGTTGTCCAAGTCATTCCCGATGTTGTTGAGGCAATAGTAATGCTTCCAGCACCATTTGTTATGCTAATACCAGAGCCCGCGGTCAATGTGGCAGCTGTTGGTGTTGCACTCGTAGAGCCTATAATTACTTGTCCGTTGGTCATTGTGCCGGATAATGCAGGTACGCCAGTGCTATTAGTCACTAAAACTGCACTGTTTGCAGTGGCCAAAGCTGACATAACATTCGCACTTGATGCATAAAGAAGCGTATTAATTGCATTTGTAGCTGGATAGGTTGTTGTTGACCAAGCGGGAGTAGTACTAGCCCCGGATTGCAACATTTGCCCCGCTGTTGCCGTGCCTGACAAAATAGCCAATGTAGATGCATTACTATAAACAATGCCACCATTGCTAGCAGTCAAGCTTGCAGCCGTACCACCACGGGTAAGCCCTAATGTTCCTGTCCAACCAGCGGTGACACTAGCAGCGCGCAGCAGTGATGTGGCAGGGGTCCCGCCCAATGTCAATGTCACATTTGTATCTGAACCTACCGTAAGTGCTGCACCCGTAATGTCTGTGCCAGCAATAGTTGCCCATGCAGGAGCAGCACTTGCCGCGCCACTACCAGTTTGTGATAAGTATTGCTTAGTTGTTGTGATGTTTCCTGCGAGCTTAGACAGCGTGTTTGCCGCACTCGCATATAAGGTGTCGCCAGTTGTATAGCTGGACTGGTTTGTTCCGCCATGTGTTTCTGTGATAGTGGTTGCGTTCCATGTACCTGTTGTAACAGTTCCTAAGGTAGTAATTGACGCTTGTCCTACATAAGCGGTATCAATGTCAATTACAGGGGTTGTTCCTCCAGTAGATGTAATCCTATTGGCTGTTCCTGAAACGCTAGTTACCCCTGTGCCTGCAGGAACAGCCCAAGTGCCATCTCCACGCCAAAAGGTAGTTGCTCCTGCAGATGTGCCACTGTTTAAGTTTGTGACAGGTAGATTTCCTGTAACACCATTGGCGAGGTTTACTTGCGCCCAAGCAGGATTGTTGCTTGTTCCTGTATTAGAAAGATAGCGTGTTGCATTCGTATCTTTGGCAAGTGCTGATAAGGTATTTGCAGCAGAAGCGTATATAGTGTCGCCCTGATTAAATGTGCTTAATCCTGTGCCGCCACGGGAAACCGCTAATGTTCCTGCCCATCCAAGTGTCATGGATGTTGCGTTTAACAATGCTATTGTTGGATTTCCACCCAATACCATAGTGACATTTGTGTCATTTACGGCGCTTAGTGCTTGACCATTGGCTTGAAAAAGGCTCAAAAGCTGTGCATTAGACTCTTGCTTGGTAACTGGTCCCGGCAATTGGTCAACTGGAAAAACATCTGTTAACTGGGCTGTTACAACCGCTGGCAATGCATTAATAAACGTACCTGCCATAAAATTCCTTATTTATGTATCAAAATTCGTTGTGACAAGTGCGTCATAATGTCAAGGTTGGTATGTGTAATAAGAAAGAACTGCTCAGGGGCAGAACTCCCACCAGCATAATCAATGACTATAATTAGACCACCATACGCACCTTGCATTTTTAATTCCCTATAAAATAGGTAGGTGCTGTAAGCACCTACCTAGAGTTCTATTAACCATAACTTCCGGCACTTAATTGGGCTGAAATCTTAATTCCTTCATTTAACACCAATACGAGATATGATGTTTGCTTTCCGGTATCAAGAAGGCTAAGAACGCATCCTCCTGTAGCACTAGATACTGCGCTTATTTGTGTGGTCACAGCAGTACCATTTGCTAGACTTAAGCCACCACTAGCGACTGAGTATCCGGTAGATGCAGCACTTTGAAGCGTCAATCCATTTGATGCTGAAGACGAATAGACCCTAAATGGCACGGTGCGTGCTATGTTATTACCTGCACCATCCTTAAGTTGAACTGTGATTGTGCATGTATTAGCTGCACCAGCGACACCAGATATAGTGCAGCTACCTGGATCTACCAAGGGAACGGGTGTTGCACCAGTACTTATCTTAGTGATTGTTGCAGTGGCACCTGTGCCTGTGTCTAAAAGGAAGTTTGCAGTAGAGGCACCTGAGTCTGGAATTGAAATTACTTGTGCTTGCGCTTGTGTGGTTGCATTGCTTATTGTAGTGCCAAAGTTACCGCCGCCATTAACTGCACCTTGAAGAGCAATAAATCCGCTTGTGGCTGTAGTTGGAAATGCCTTAACTAGCCCTACGAAGCCGCCCGCTGATGCGCCACTAGTCACGGCACCTGCTGTTGCCGTAAGGGTTGTACCTGCAGTCACAGAGGTTGTTGAAGATAAGGCACCAGTTACGGCCAATGGTTGCCCGAGAGTTGTATTTGTGCTTGCGGCCTTTATATTTCCTGCTGTGTCACTAAATACAGTTAATGCGTTGGCCGTAGATGCAGGCCCAGAAAAGCTTACAGTGCCAGAGGAGGGATCGGCACTAAAAGTAATCGCATCAACACCGATATTATTTGGCAGTGGTTCAATAAGAGTATAGAAATTACCACCATGAATGGAACCTGCGCCTGCTACCGTATAAAGACCTGCCTTCATCTGTTCAACAGATTGCATGTCCTCTGCACGTGTTAGGACAACGGTTGATGCGATACTGCTTACAACATAGATGCCGTTTTGATAGCTTGTTGATTGAGACTGAAGCAATATTCTGTCGCCAACGTTGGCAACTACGCTATCAACGGTTAGTGATGATGCAGCCACCGTAAGTGTTGCACCTACGCCATTATTGTTTGGGCCATTGGAATATGTTCCTGAAACGTTAGAGCTTGCAATCAACCTCACAGGGGTTAGCCATGGGGAGAGTACAGTTTGTGAAAAAGTTGTGGTCATTTTAAAGTCCTTTTTTTATTGTTGATATTTGAAGTTTTTAACTTCCCCATACTATGCTTGTTGCTGTTGTTCCAGAGCTATTGACCTGGATTGAATACACCGGGTGCCAAACACCAGCAGCAAGTCCTATTAGAGCCTGTGTTGTGCCATCCCATTTCATGTATGTGACATTCCCTGTCACGCCTACATAAAGCCATCTCGCAAATTCAACACTGCCATTTGCGCCATATAAAGTATCAAGTGTTACGCTTCCTGAGCGCGCAACGCCTGCCATTACACGAGTAGGACCCGTATAGGAATTTGGGTCTAATGCTGGAACACTTATTAGTTGTACTGCCATAATTGGCTCCTATAATTTAATAAATACGTTAAAGTAAGTTGTAGGTTGAATAATGCTAAATGGAGTGCTAGAACCATTTGTGTAAATCTGGGCCACATTAGCAGGTACGTTAAATCCTGACCCTGCTGAAACAGGAGTGCTACCTGATGTGCCGCTTGTGTTAAATGGAGTACCTGCAGGAAGGTTGGCACCTAACAATGTGGTGTTTTCTGTACCTTGCCATTCACCTAATGTTGTGGCAGTTAACCCAGACCCATTTCCGGCACCTGCCAAAGCTCGGCCTAGCGATCTAGGTAGAACCAATCTTTTATTGGCAATAAAATCTGCTAATGCCGTAGCTCCTCTGGCGGTAGGGGTTCCAGTACTATCTTGAGTAGGAGCATAGGTATTTGAAACACCGTCCCATATAGTCTTAAATAACTGGAAAGTATCAGCATTATTGCGTGTTGTAGCATTTGAGCTTACATTGCCGATTGAGCCATCATTCATTGCCACCCAACCAGAAGGCGCAGAAGAGCCCAAACTTGTTCTGACATCACCACACCTAGGGGTTGAATTGATTGAGTTTATCTCGTCGTAATCTTCAAATTCTGAAGTTTGGCTTAATGTTCCAAGGTAAAGCTTTGGTTTTGTAAAGAGAACGTCACAAAGAGAATTTAATGGCATATCAAGCTGCAGATATACAGCATCATCATCGGTTTGCGCACCTGGTGTCCCAAGGCTATTACCGGTAACGTCTGGCATCGTGAAGTTAATAAAGTACTGCGTCCATGTTGTGCTAAGTGTAATTGGCGCACCTTGAGCAACACGTGTTGATACGCTCTCAGCAGTTGCAGATGGTGAAGAGCCATAATATTGGCGGCTATAAAGTTGAATGTTAACAGGCGTTGCCGTCACTGCTGCCCATACCGCAAAGGTCATTGCTTGATTAGATAGGTTTTTTACTTTCTGAGTAATAGGAAACTGAAAAGACTTAAACTGTTCTCCGACGGCCGCGCCTGTACATTGGTATCTTATGTACTGTACAGGAGTGACGTCTGTGGGGGCCATGGGGGCCGCATTTAGGGCAAATGTCACAAAGCTTATTTGGTCTGTTGGAGGTGTACCCGCGGTGTTGGTCACAAAGCGAATATCAGGTCCAACAGCTCCATAAGTACCGATTATAGGGTTTAGTGATGCCGGTGTGAAACCTTGATGGTTGCTTGGCGCTAGCAATAAGTTTGTATTTGCTATTGGGCTTGCGGTATTGCCTGTATTGTCGATGAATTGATTGTTTGCAATATAGTTCTTTAGGGGTAGATAGGTTGTGGTGTTTCCGCCACCGCCTGAGCCTCCTGGGAAGAAATTTGTGGCTTGCCAGAGAAGATTGTCTTGGGCATCGGTAACAAAAATATAGTAAGTATCGTTAGGAAATGATGGATCGAACTTCCAATATATTGGGGCGTTTGTTCCGTTTAGGTCGAAAATTATAGGATTTGGCCATGCTTCAGCACCAGCAGGATCTCTGTATGCGGGCTTATTAACCGTAGGGTTTATGTTGCTTCGCGTATAAAGCTTCGCTCCACCCGCTGCGGTTCCTTGCAGGTTAACGATGAACCATACCGGTTCTGGTGCCAAACTATAAGATGCTACCATGTTCACAATCCTTGTGAAGTTTAATCAATTTTACACTAATTTCGTCTATATTTCTTTATCATTAGCGCATGATTTCGTTTTTGTTCGTTGACAAACATTAAACACTAAGTTATATTTTGTTCAATTTTATAACTTGGAGCTTTCCATGCTTTTAACATTTCTTTTTATTTATGTTATTTACAAACTATTAAAGCTATATTCAGATTCCGCTACAGATACACCGTAGAAAAATCATTCAAATTTACGTAATACAAAATTTTTTGCGGTTTCTGCAATCTTGCTTTTAGGAATCATTAAATAAGCGGCTAGGCCTAAAAGTGCATTTCTATATGGCTTGAATTTCATATATCTTCTGTAGTCATTTCTGCCTTGTCTTAATAATTCAGATTGTTCAAGCATTCCTTTTTTGATCATGTCTTTATGCATATCATCCAAAAGAGCATTGGCAGCATTAACACCAGCGCGCCCTTTTTCTCGTTGTGCAGACATAAAATCTCTTTGTCTTTTTCTTGATATTTTTCCTAAATCAGATTGGAGCTTAAAAAGCTTGCTGTAGTCTCCTGTGTGTGCTGCGTCTACCAAATCACGATAAGCTGTATCATCAGGAAAGTATTTTCGCGTATCTTCTATCAATTGCGGATTCACATCTAATGCTGCTGGTATCTTCATCTTTTCTGTAACATTATGGGGTTCATTTATCAAATCTAAATCATGATAACCAACCTTACTTATATATTTTGGCGGTATAGGCTGTTTAGTTCCAAATATCTGCGCGCTTTCATGGCCGCGAGGAGCAATAAAATTGCCTGTATTTTGCGGATGTAGATAATTATTAATCTCACTTCTTGGCATAGTTATACGGAGCAGGTCTGGTTCTTCTGAAACTCTTGCACCATATTCCAGTCCTGCGGGAGCAGAATTTGTTAAAGTAGCGTAATCCTGGGCATGGCGTTTTGGGGTAAGCCCATTTTCTAATATTTTATTGGCGAAATCTTCAGAAGTACCATGATATAAATTTACATTTTCATTGCCCTCTAAATCCTTTAAGGCGTTCATCTGGTTTTCTAATATATTTAATTTCTTTGCACCACCTTTTCTTGTAAAATGAGGTATCCTGTTTAATAAAGAAGTCAGAGTCATTAAGTTTAGAACATTTCCCCCAATGCCCCTTCCCAAAGCCTCTCCAGGATATTGTGGTTCACCAAATGTATTTTGAATAGCGGGCGTAATATCATGACCAACAGGGAACTTGCCGGCCCATTCTTCTGGGAGCAAATGCAATCTATTTACAGCATAGTCAACAATGTTCCTGGGCAACCTATTGATAGCTTGACCGCCCTCCAAAGCTCCTGCCAGAACTTGGCCGGCTCTATGTAAGGGATGTCTTACAACTTCCATGGGGTTTAAGAACGCAGGAACTTCGGTTTTTGCGGACTGATAAGCAGCGGGCAATGTTTTAGTTACAAAGTTATAACCACTTTTGGCCAAGTCGGTTGCAATCCTAGGGGAAGCGTAAAATGCAGAGGTTATTAGGCTTTCAGGTGATTCTTCTTCAAGAAAATCTATAGGATCTCTTTTAGTGGTATTTTGTGTTTTAAATTGATCAGCCAGAAAGTCAATGGGCTCTCTTTTAGCCTTCATATTTGATCCCCTTGGCTTTCAGGAGCTCTTTAATTTCTTCCGGTGACTTATTGTGCTTCTTTGCCATATGCTTAATGTCATCTATGGTCGCTATTTTTTGAGGATGCACTAATCTATTTACTTCTTTTTCTATCTTGGATACATCAACTCTTTTATTTGCTTCTTCCACAGCATCGGTCAAGCTCATAGGGTTTTTATTTCTCGTGTCCATTAACTTGGTGATAATCTGGTTCTTTTGATAGGCAATTTTATTTAGTTCTTTAAGAGAGCGTGCCTTTCCTCGTAAGGCCTCAATAGTGTCATTTTCAGATGGCTTTAATCCTGAAGCAAAATTGAACTCACGTCCTGTTGCGGGCCCTCTAAAAGAATTTACAGTTGCCTGTGCATATTGCCTTATATCACCTATAAACTTTTCAATTTTTTCTTTTTCTTCTGCTGTACCTAGGACTTTTAAAGCACTAAGTTGTTTGCTTTGAAATGCTGGTATCTTAGCTCTCATGCTCTCAAAAATAGGATCGTTAAAGTCCTTAATGATGGCATCAAGGTTTGTTGAAGCAGCATTCAAGGCTAAATTCTGTTTTCCAATGTCAGTAACAACATGGGCGTTAAGCTTACCTGTCTCTTTTCCTTGAGCTACACCCTGTTCATAGCCTGCTTCATTTTGCTGATAAGAGCGGGGCGTTTCTGCTCTATTAAGTGCCTCTAAGGATGCTGCCTGTTGTGGCGTAACAGGAGTCATAGAATCACCATTTTCATCCACTATGGTCCCATTTTCGTCAACGGCCGCACCTTTAGGGAGCTCGTTTGTCTGTGGTTGATTAGTAGGTTGTGGTTGTGTCGACGGTTGATTAAATACATTTCCGCCTTGTTGTGGCATAGACTGCTGTCCGGCATTGGCTAACGGGTTATTATTTTGTTCTGGATGCACCATGCTTTTAAATTTGTCAAAGAGCCATGCCAATGGGTTTTGATGTTGTTGCCCTTGGCTCCCATATCTTTCTAACATTCTTTGGTTCAATGTGTTTATTAAGGGATTGCCATTCAATCCCGCATTCTGTACGCGTTCAACAAGAGACTTTAGCACTGGATCGGATGTATTCCCCTTGAATCCCGCATCCTGCAATATCTTGGCTATATATTGTGGGCCAACATTGTTTGCGTAAGCCGCTTGTGATGCAGCTTGTGCTAGCAGTGATTCTGGCGCATATTCTGCCTTTGCTTCATTGTAGCGGCGTTGTGCCATAAGGTTTTTAAGTGCGTTCCCTCGGCTAGCACCGCTTACAAAATCTTCAAATTCACTTGGTAATGGTAATGGCATTTTAGTCCCTTAAAAAAACATGTTAAAAAGGCCGCCCCACAAATTGCTTTGATCGTGCTGGCGCCCTTTTTCAGCACCAAAGGCCGCATTGCCCATATTGTTGCCATTGTTGCTGTATAGATTGGTAAGAGAGTTGGCGGAATTCTGACCAGTATTAATAAGGTTTTGGAGGCCTTGCCCATATTGAGTGTTTATGCCAAGCACATTTTGCAGCCAAGTGTTCATATCGCCAGATGATATGTTGTTGGCGTTTTGCTGCAACTGCTGGGCCATTGCCGAACTTCCTGAGAGTCCATTTGCTGAGGCAAAATTGTTTCCTGCATTTATATTTTGTGTTTGAAGGTTATGCGCATATGGACTTTCGTTATATTGTCCCATTAAGTCATTGATAAACTTTGTGGGATCTTGTTGTCCAGTAAGCCAATTCTGATAACCTGGTATAGCTCCTGCTCCTGCATTGAAAAAAGGGGCGTTTACTTGTGCGCCTTTGTTTGTCCAATCCTGATACTGCTGTGCAGCTTTATCATAAGGCTTACCAGAATTGCCAAATAGGCCATTTAAAAACTGGCCAGCACCACCCCAAAAACCACCACCATTAAAATCCATATCACGGTTCCTTGTGATTGTTTAAATCAAATAATCAAGTTCCACTGTCCAACGCCTGCCGTTACCTTCCAAATCTGTAGTTGCGCCGTACGCGGCATTCCTGGAAGGCTCGTATTAAACACATAAATCATTTGCCCTTCCACAGGGTTTTGTATTGCATCTTGCTGAGCTTGAGTTAGCACAGGCACAAACATCCCACTTTGGGACAAATAACCCTGTAATGTTTCAACAAACGTGGCCATAAAATCAGCCCACATACTGCTTAGGTAAATTTCATCCCTTATTACTGGGTCATACGTTGGGAAGTTATCAAAGTCTCTAGCCATGATTACTCCGGCAACATTTCAAAGGCCCATGCAGCTCCAAGTACTACAAACTGAATCGTATTAAAAAATTCAATCTTTGGCGTATATCCTTGGCCACGTGGGGTTGTTCCTAACTTTCTCCAAACGGTACGAAAAGTTAGCTCACCTAATTTACCCATATTTCCTTGTAGTCGGTTTCCATAGGTTTGTCCGCCATCTTTTGAAATGGATAGAAAAACAACGGGTTGCCCTCCTCCTATGACCTGTCCTTGGTCTAATATAATGTCTATGCTTGATTCTGTAGTAATTGTTACACCTGTTTCGGCTAATAAATCCACATCAATTATTGTTTCTATGTCTTCTTGGCCTTGTACGAGATCTAACTGAAACCTATCTACTCGAAGTCTGTTATATCCATCTGGCGTCATTTGTTTACCAATACGCATACGCTTTATTGCTTCGCCGTTGTTCGTAGACACGCTACTATCAACCATATAAAAAAGAGTCTGTTTGTAGTCAGCGTAATAGTTTACCCCGTCAAAATAGGCATGCGATTGTGCGGGGTGCCTATCGCCGCTTAATACCTCTTCTTCATGCCATAAAACGTCTTGTGGTGTGCTCATTGTCACATTTAGCACATAGGTATGGTTTGCAAGGGTAAAGTTTAATCTATAGAAAATAAGCCCATTTTCCTTGATTAATACACCTCTTGCATCTGCCACTCCTGTTAAGGGATCGGCAGCATATTGCGCCAACTGGAAGTCAAGCGCACGGTTACTTACTAGCAGTGATTCAGTACCTCGAACCTCCATGACACCTGCTAAGCCGTCACGGTCTTGCGCTAAGAAGAACATCCGGTCAAACCCAACCTGCACGCTTCCTAATGCGGGCGTCCCAACCTCCATAAGTAATGAATTGTTGCGCCTTATGGGCAGGTTTGTGCCAATTCCTGCGTTTTCCCACACTTCCGTAAAGTTCGCAGAAAAAAAGAATATTCTGCGGTGTAATGTTCGGCATGCCACGATATTACCTGGATGGCTTGTAATCGTGCCTAATTGTAACTGCCCATTATTCGTGACAAATATGGGCGCGGTCCCGGTGGTTGCAAACGTTATTGCCGTTCCACCAGGAGTTGTGGATATTGTAAACGTTGTGCTATTTACAACGCTTTTAACATAATAGGTTACGCCCTTTGATATTGCGGGTGTGCCTACGGGCAATGTCCCACTTCCATTAAATTGTATGGGCGTTCCAACCTGATAATTAAGTGTTGTTCCTGTACTTAATACCAAGTTAGGCGATGCCCCGCTTGTAGCCACAAACGCGTTTCCGGTACCACTTGTAAAGTCAGGCCCCCAAACAAGCCCCTGGTTAAACATAGACATTTGAAACTGATTTGTGCCGCCGTGGGCTACTATAAAAAAACCGTCTATGTAGCAAACATCTATTGGGTTTGCAGGAAAGCTCGTGTCTGTTATTGGTTCAAAAAGGCTCGTCTGGGTGTCATAAATCCAACCTTGCGTGCCATCTACAAAAATTACCTGGAAGGTATTCGCATCAATTCCAACATAGCTTGATGCCCCTACTCCTGGGTTAATTGTTCCGATTTTAGTCGTCATCAAAAACCCGGTTGTTCCTGTAATTCTAAATACTGATGTTCCAAATACCTGATAAATACTATCCCCAAATGTGAAGGTATTGCGCGACCCGCCTGTCTCCGTGCCGAAGTCCAAATCTACATCCACAATGCCTGCGGTTGACAGTAACACCTTTGGCTTCTTAGCCTCTGGATCGATATATTCAAACAAGTTTACGGTGCGCTCAGCAGATATTTCGCTTACTCTTTGGTTGTTGTAGCTCCCTACTATTTGATAGTCTTCTGCTTTCGTCATATTAGTAAGCCAATATATTTTGCCAGTAGAAAGGCTCTGGCCTGCTTAAAATAGCGCTCTCACGAATAGTTATATCTGTTTCATTCGCGTTCTTAATCACGTTGTAATAATCGTTATATTCTTCCTCTGATGTTTCAGGCCAATTTCCAGAGGGATAATAGGACAGAAACTTTCGTGCTAGGGCATACTTTAAAAATCCATAATAAAATGGTGGAAGCGCTGATAAACTTTGATTTTCAACTAAAGTATCTATCATGCATTTAACACCCAATAGACAAGGATAAGGCTGATCGGGTGCGGGATATGTAGTCACAAAGCTTTCTAGTGCTTGCTTGTCTAAGAAGATAAATCCGGGGCGTGTGTTAAGGGGTAAAAGGCGTGTAACGCCGAAATATTGCGCCTTATTAATTATCTTCATAGGATAGATAATGCCCTGGCCTGTACCCGGGACTGTATAATTTGCAAAGCTCAAATCCAGCACTCGGTCTGCAACTATATCTGCTGGCGTTATATCACTTATAGAATAGGTTGCCTGTCCTGGCACAAAGGTAAAAGATATTTCGGTCAAAAATGGCACATAAATACTATCACTTGAAAACTTAGTCAAAAGTTCATTAGTTAGCTCTAGTCCAGACGAAAGCATAAACGCATCTGGTGTTTCACCAACGCCTAATTCACCTATGAGGTAGAGGGAGTTTATGATTAAGTCATTTACTGTTTTAGTAAGTTGGGCCATTAGACGTCCTTGTGTCGAAAAAAATACGAAACGTGTACATGTTTTTGAGACGTGTACACGTCATCGACTTATTTCACCGGGAAGCAGTCATCAATGCCTTTTGTGAGATCGCGGGCAAACTCTTGTGCATTCGCACCATCATTACTCATGTAGGCGCAGAAATCTTTCATTTCTGCTGGCACCTTTGGGCGACCACCCATCATTGTGCGCATTCTCATTTGTTCGCGCTTAACAAAAGCGTTATTGCTTTCTACCATTTTGTCTTCTTTCATTTTGTTCCCCTTTGTTTTTGGGTGCGTACAACTGGTTTTTGGTCGTGCTCTATTTCCTCTGCTACTTTTTCGCGATACTCGCGTGCCTTTTTAGGGCAATCAAACCAAGCACCAGTCGCTTTTAATCTAGTTGCTTCGTCATCCTCAACGACGCGCATTTTGTCGAGAGGATGATATACACATGTAAGCATGCTTGCTCCTTAAGACAACACTCTAACGGCGTATTGTGGATGCCAGCTAAAGCCACACAAAAGGTCAATACGCATATAGTTTTGATACCCTAAGATGTCACCTGTTTGGGTAACAGCCAAAGACAGGCCTGTTTCAGGATCGATTGCCACTGAGGCATAAGGTACTTGCAGTTTGTACAATGGAGGACAAACAATATCGATGCCTCTGGATGGATAGGCCACATTTACGTTATGGCTTCCGACCATGGTGACCGCTGCATCATCAGGCACGGCATTGCTAACGTTACGGTTAGGGTTTGTGGTGTCTGATATGATGCTAGGACTTACAGTAACGGTTATATTTCCGCCGCCGTCAGAGCTTGCGGGCGCTGTAATTACCCATTGCATGTTCTGGCCTGTATCACCACGTCCCACTGGGTTTACAGAGTCAACACCAGCAATAGAAATCACGTCCCCTGGAAGGAAGTAATTAGTAATACCTGTTGTTGCGCCATCCATAACAATCGTGCTGCCTGAACTTACGGCACCATTTACAAGGAGTGCATCTGAAGAATGTAGTGTGGGTCCTGCTCCTGCGACATGGTGTTTAATGTTCTGTGACTGGAAAATGTCAAAATAGGACAAGTGTCCAATGGCAGAAGATCGCACGATGTCTTCGTTAAATACAGGGGTAAAGTTATTTAACAGAGCGCCTTTTAAACTTGAGCCATCGCGAACAGTCATGGCTAAATAGGCATCAGATGCAATGTTAACGCCTTGCTCTAGGAGCTTGGCACCCGCGGTATCAACTGTTGTAAATGAGTTAATACTAACGCCTGCGGTCCCTGTAAAGAAGTTAAGAGAAAGTTCTGCGGCTCCTCCTATGTCCTTTTCCATCTGGGTAATAATTTCCTGGATGGCAGGAGCAATAAAAAGGCGTGAGAAGTCTTCTATACGTAGAGACAAGTCTTGAATTGTATAGGCGATAAGTGCGTGATATTGGTGTGCTATTACAATTGTTTCAACTGTCTCTATGATTGATTGAGGAGTCGCAACAGAACCGTCACCTACAATAAAGTGGTTTTGGCGTCTTACTTGCAGTGTGTCGCCTATTTTATAGCCTGATGACACAAAGTCATCTTGATAAATTCGGCTTGCAGTCATTACAAAGGGCGCATTATTCGCGAACATAGCGAGTGCGGTATTACTGACTAGGTCAGTAGTAATAAATTGGTTTGTCATTGGTCAGGTCTCCATTAGTCCTTTAATGGCACCTGGTTGTTTAGGGCTATAGAGTTTTATCCTTAAAACCCGTTACTTCCATGTGCCAGCTTTCATCCTTGCCCTAATAACGCTGGGAGGAGTCTTGTCTGTAATGGCACCGTGTGAAGAGGCGGGCGTTGCTTTGATTTGGCCTATTGGATTTGATCTCGAAGCCTGTGATGACGGTTTCCCGTTTCCACCCATCAAAGAAAACGACAGCTTGTTCACTTCGCGTGCCTGGTCTAGGGGATGGAGTTTTGAGATCCGTTCAAGCTCTGAGCGGTTTTTACCGAGTTTGTAAGCAACATCAGCAGGATTTTCAACAAGGAGAAGCGCGTCTCGAATATGGGGCGTAAAAGGCACGTCCTGTCCTCGTACTACTTCGTCAAAGTCATCAAATCTCTCGCCTGCATGGTCAAACTCATCGTTTAAGCGTTGATATTGCTTATGAACGTGTGCTTGGCGTTCAAGTTCTTTAGCTTGACGCTCTTCGTGCTCTTTGGCACCCAATGCAAAGCGTACTGCATGTTGTATTTTCTCCTCTTCGCTCATGCTAGGCGGCGATGGCTGCCCAGGTGAGGGATAGGGAGGTGGTGCATAAGGCGTACCCATTGGGTTTGTGGAGTCGCTACTTGCCATCATTGAGTGCATTTGCGCCATATTTTCGCGCAACTCTCTCATTTCTCGGCTGTGCTTTCTCGCCTGTGCGTGTAGACGCTTTTGCATCGATTTGGACATGTCCTCATCATGCTCTTGACCTGATTCCTCTGCTTCCTGCTCGGATTCAAATCCGGGGTCTACCGCCCCACTGCGTTCGTTCTCATTGTCACCGCTTAATTCTTCGGCTAGCTGGTTTTCATCAACCATAATCTCAACTACTCCATGTCAATATCTTTCGATATCTAGCCATTCGGTTGGCGTATACCCTAGGCCATAAGGCGGCCTGAAACCCTAGGGGATTCCTTCCCCTGATAGGGATATTATGACGGAGTTTTATGTTGAAAATTACCCCACATATACGACCTTTATGATTGTTTATGCGGGTTCTGGTGTTTATGTATGTCGCTTATAACTTTCGCCAAAGAGGATGAAAAGTCGTTTTCTGCCTTAGATGCATCTAATGCTAAGCGTCCTCTTTCAAGACCTGCTTTTTCTTTCATTTCTTGGGCTTTTAGAATCATCTCGGCTTGTTCAAGCATGTGCTTTTCCTTGCGAATACGCAGCTCTTCGGCGCGTTCGGCAATCTGTTGCTCTTCTATTTGCATCTTTTGCGCATTTATGGCAAGTGCTTGCTGTTGCTGTTGCATCTGCATTTGCATCATTTGTTCTTGAGGTGAGGGGGGTTTAGGAGGCAATTGCTTACCTTCTTCTTGTGCTAGGATTTCAGGGGGAACCAAGGTCTTGAATCTATCTGATATTTGCTGCCTAAACTGTACATCTAAGTTCTTGGCCCAAAGATCGGCAATTAATGGAAATGTTTGTGGGGCCACTGCCACGGTATTTTGTAAAAACTCTAATGCAACGTCCTGCTGCACAGCAAAAGACGGTCCTGCATCAAGCTCGATATCGTAGTCTTCCATGTCAAGTTCGTTCTCTCGAACATGCTCACCATCTTCAGTTTGTCCTACAATTTTATTTAGCGTGATAGATTCAGTGCGTCCATCCTTTTTAGATAAAATCATATGCCTTTCATTTTCGCCTGCAATCACAGGCAATAAATCTAGAACAATTCTTCCTCCTTGCTCTAAAGACTGGTTTAAATTGCTTCGCCAAACAGCAACCGACATCGATCCTTCTAGCTTTCTTTCTCGCCTTGCTTTGCCGCTCATATCATGGCCTTGCAGGGCTTCGTTTTCGCTAAACCCCAAAATCTCCCTAATATCTTGGGAGCCTCTCTGATATTGCTGTAATAATGCAGATGACAAGTCCCATGGCGGCATCTTTTGTGGCATAGCTCCTGTTTTTGGATCTGGACGTGCTGTCAGCATTCCCATTTGAAGCTCAGGATTTCGCCACATTTGCTCATAGCCTATAATATTGTCAGGTGTGCCAATCCATTGCTCACGACGCCTATTCTTAATTTCTGCCGCAATTTCAGAACCCACGTAGTTTATGAACTTCTGGGCGTCCTTTGCCTCATGAATGAAAGAGCGAGTATATTGCTGCCCATTAACATAATTTGAATCGCCATCTACAAAAACCATAGGCAGATATTTAGAAGGCCAGTCAGTAAATTTTATTATCTGGTTTTGGGTCAAAATATATTGTCGAATCTTATAGTTTTTGCTCATTCGTTCGCCGTGTACTTCAGGAATTTGTCGTCTTATCAGACCTCCAACAACCTGACTGCTATCAGCGAGCTTCTTCTGCATCTCAATGGCCTTTTGCATCTCTTCCCATTCATCTTCCGTAACTGAAGTCCCATCAGTGAGAAGTAGGACTTTGAAAGGGAACCATTCCTTTCTCGTATATTTACAGACGACGATACCATCACGCGTTTCCCATTGGAAATCCAATAAACTCCTGGGATCGGCGTATGACACTGGATTAAGTATGTTGGGGTATGTTGCATAAAATTCGTCCTTTGTATAAAGGTATTGGCGTGCGCAGAAATTACCATCACCCTTATGTGGTTTCAATGCAGCAGGATCGAATGATGTACGAATCACATCTGGGATTGATTCATAGCGAATCACCTGGTTAAATGAGGTTGGTGATTCATAATCAAGGACGATCTCAAAAGCACCAAACCCCATCATGAGAGCCTGCTTAAATGCTGTTTGATATACGATATCGTTCTGGGATTGATAGCTTATTGTTCGCACAAGATCGGCGCGCAGGTCTATTTGCTTTTGTTCTGACTTACCAGTCAATGAACGAACCATCAAATCTGGTTTGTTTTCTCGTTGTTCACCTAAAACTTTCTTAATGGGATCATAAAGCTTATTAAACTGCATGGCAGGCTTAAATAAGCGGCTGAACTCCGAGCGCTCAACGGCAGACCATTGATCGCGTATTACAAAGTTCATATCGTCTTTGCCACGAACTAGGTTTTCGCCAAAATAACCGTCCCATAGAACACAATCATCATGTGCTTTCTTTAATACCTCAGCTTCATCAATGCCTTCGTCTTCAAGTTGGCCTCGAAGCTCTTCATTGACCGCGTCAATGTCTTCTGGCTTTAATTGCTCCGCAATTATTTCCATTTCAAACTCCCATCCATTGGGGGTACATATCCATTAATAAAACGCGATTTTTGCGCAAGAAGTGCGAAATCGCGTTTATTTTCTTTTATTTCCTAAAATCAGGCTGCTGCATCTTCAATCTCAACATCAATAACACTAGGTCTTGCCACTGAAAAAAGTTCCCAGTCGTTAGCTGTTAAATCCTCCATGCTGAATATGTAGTTTCCGGCATTGGGCTGTGGATTTAATACTATCTTCCATACGTGGCTCATTCCAGGCATAAGGACGATATAGCCGTCTTGTGGGTTCCATCCTGTGCGATGAAGTTGTGCTCCTGATTGTAATTGTCCAATTGCATCTGTTAACTGCATGTATTGCTCCTTGTTAGTTTATAGTTCCCTTAAAGCTTCAATAATTTCTTCGTAAAAATCATCGGCTGCTTGCTTTGTTTCACAGTCCATAAGATGTGTTATGCCGCCTGTGCCAATTTTTATTAAGTACATTCCCCCTGCTGCCTCTACCATGTTTACCCAATCAATGCTGTGTACAGGTATTGCAAATTTAGGGTCTTTTTTGCACCTTATGAGCCTCATTTATGGCAGCACTGTCAACTGGCAAGAGCCATTAGTAAAGACGGGCTTGTACCATTGTGTGCCATTAGAGCCCACAGCTCCGATAATGTCAGTTGGTAGTACGCTCACGTTTTGGGTCTTGATAAAGTTATCGAGGAATCCGGCGGCTGCAATCTCTGTAAGTGTATTGCTGGGGCAATAGAGATGTCCAAAACGCGGGATGATATTGTTCTGGCCTGGGAAGTTTAGTGTTAACTGGCTAATCTTTGGTGCTGTCATGGTGTTCTCCGTTTAATTAAAATATCCTCATTACCGGGTTGTACATATTCACAGGCTGCTTATCAGCTACCTTGTCTTGCATGATTCTATCGCTAGCAATTTCAAGGCACCCGTACCCAAGGGCGTCCATTGGATGGCTAGCCATGTTCTTATTGGGCTTGTCCTTATAGCGCTCTTCACCCGATACAGCAATGCGCGCATAAACATAGTCCTTAACAAAACCTTTAAACAACGTTGGACAATTGCGTCTATCAAGAACAAACCCTGGCTTGCCATCCACCATTTTATTTAAGAAATACCTTACCGATCCTAGGCGCGGATCGATATCATTTGTTCTTGCTCCACGGGTTGGCACACCAAGAGACGAAAGCTCCCCTATGCAGGACATCTCTTCAATTATTTCGCTCCTGTTATTCCCAGCAGGATCGGCTATTGACATGCCTATCTTGCAATAGGGAAAGTCTTTGGCAATATTTGGAATTACAATAGATTCCGCAAAGCTCCTAATCCCCATACCGTCTGCTACATATTCTTTAAGAACAAGCAATTGTCCCCGTGGAGACAATTGCATTACCACGCATGCTGGCGTTAGGCCGAAGTCCCATCCAATAATAAGCGTCTCTCCCTGAATTGCCGTTAGTGAATCAACAGCATGGAAGTCCGGATTAAATTCAGGATAAACGCGCTTACCAAAACCAACAGAACCATATTCTCCCAAGCAAAATACTTTGATGAACTCTTGAGATTGTCCTTCCGCAAGCATCTCATAGTAATTTTCGGGCAAATGAGAAGCATTATCAGCCCCAGGATTACGAACCCATCTGTTGTCTTGTCTAATAAGGCCAGGTGGCTGCTTAAATAATTTATGATGTTCAAATTCTTGTTCCTCAAAATCCTTATAAATCCAGTGATCATCTTCTGGAGGGTTAGTGTCCGCTATAATCCCTGACCAATAAGGCTCCTTACAAAAGGCCTTTGAGGGATAGCGATTAACCCGTCCCTTCATATGCGCCAAGGCTGCCTTCGGCACCTCGGAGAGCTCATTTATATAGCAGCCCGTAAGCTCTAGGGACTTTATCTTTCTAACGTCCTCTGGCCTATCTAGAGCTATGAATAATAGCTCAAGCTCTACCACCCCATGCTCATCACTAAAGACATGCTCATAGGTCATTATGGGCTTCTGGCGTTTTCTTACGTCGCCTAACTCTTCAAACCATGCAAGCCATGTGGCAAGCGTTGTTGTGGTCAGCTCACCACTTGTGTTTCGCACAATTCCCCAGCGGCTACGACGTCGTCCTGAATGCCAGCAAGGGACGCTACAAGCTCTCCGTATGATTTCTGTAGCTGCCCATGTAGACTTGCCACTTCCGTAAGGGCCCATAATGACACGCACAAAGCTATCATCGCCATGAGCAATGGCGCCCGTTTTAGTAGGAATGTACACCTTGTCTCTTTCTTGTCCATATATAACCATCCTTTGGTTGTCAATCGTCAAATGCCTGTACGATCCTTTGCGCCTAGCCTCTTCTATGCTTTCAATCCTTTTGGCAATGGCGGATGCTGTTAACATTCTTTTATCTCTTCAGCATCTTCAGCTAGCTCGGCGTTAACAAAGCGGCATGCCTCACAAATAATAAGCGTTCCCAGGAGCTTATCCTTTACAACAAAAAAAGTTTTTCCATCGCAATTCCCGCAACCTAATACATCTGCATAGCCATAAGGATTAGAATTATTCATTTTTCTAATATGCTCCTAGGCGGCGTGGTCTTATATGGTGCGTTCTTATAGTCATCTCGTAGATGTTCACGGGTTGTGAAACGCACGCCACATTTGACGCACTCTCTGCGCCTATATACTTGGTCTGTCTTGTCATCGCGTGTAGTTTCTACAATGCGCGAATCTGGATAATTACACGCCCTGCAATGCATTTATTTCCTTATTCCCCTGAGGGTCTTTACTAATGTTTGTCGTGCTGCAAATGAGAATCTTTTCATTCGCTTGTCTGAGTCCATTTCTTTTTGTGCTTTTGGATCGGATTTGTACGCGGGCGCTGTCTCTTTTTCTTTTTTCACCCGGACCTTCTCAATCCATTTATTTGGGATAGCCTGCATCATTTCTTTTTACCTAATACTCGGTTTGCTTTGGAATCTATCTTTTCCTTTGAGCTTTCTGACAGCTTCCCTTTATTGACCATCTGGGAAGCTCTAGCCTTGGCGTTTCTGGCGTGCGCTTTATCCTCCATTGGATATTTCTTTTCACCTGGGAGGCCAAATTCTGATTTAGGTATTTTCTTGCGTTTTGCCGTTGTTAGCTTAGACACGATGCTTTCTCCCTTTTCTGCTCTCAGCATAAGCAATGGCTACAGCTTGCTTTCTAGGTTTCTTTCCGATCTTGATTTCAGTCTCTATGTTCTGCTTGAACTTCGGTGTCCCTGGCTTCGCGCCCTTGAATAGTGGCATTTTGTTTATCCTTAAACAGTTTGTCCAATTGTTTTACTTTGTCTTTGAGTTAAGCCATAGCAATAAGTTATCAGAGAGCTTTTTTACATCTGCCATTAATTCACTTTGAATCTCTGGCTCAACCTTTATAAACTCAGACTCAAGAATTGGCAGAATGTAATTAGCCATGCCGTGGAGTAGCATTCTTTCGATGCTCATCATGAGCGCCTCCTATCATTTGTGACTTTTTCTATTATCTTCTTAGCGAGTCTAAGAAGTTGTATCCTTATCTCGGTGTCGCTGCCATCTATCTTAAGGACCTCTTCCTCGACGTTTTCCAGGAATACTATTAGCTCTTCATGGCTCATTTAAACGCCTTAAGCTCATAGTTTTCCTTTGTTTGTTCAGGTAAGTTGCGACATGCTCCTTGGAGCTCAAAAGCCATTTGCTTTTGCTTTACTTGCCTGTCTCTATAAATATTGTTTCTAATGGCCATATAGCCGTCAGGTTTGTTTGATACGTATTTTGCGCCACTCATAATCGCTGCTCCAATGTATTAAGATAAGATTGCATGGTTTCAACGGCCTTTTCTTTTGATTCGAAAAAATAGTCTTGATGGAACACATATCCAAATCGGACAATCTCTGAGTCTCCAGGAACATATACATGAACCTGGTCTTTATTTGCATCAACATGCACTATTCGTCCTTTCCTTATTTCAATTTCAGACGGATAAATAATGGTTGCTTCGCTCCAGTCGTCCCGTCCTGAGTGTGTGTAAAAAAACCATACCCAATCATCTATTTTAAAAGTGTTCATTTAATAAGGGTCTTTCTTTTTCTTGTCCAGTTTGTGCTCTTTTTTCTCGTGTTTCTTTTCAATCTTCCTCATACGCTCCTTGGCCTTCATTTCTTTCATGTCCTTCTTCGCTTCCTTCTCTTTTCTCACGTCCTTCTCCCTTTTCTAGTTTCTCAAGTCGTTCGTTCATTTCTAT
>Ga0210402_10000736_pt1 | contig 35605 bp, 32 predicted proteins | sample IncBWC7MmetaG_FD_161055 | JGI IMG/M metagenome (GOLD analysis project Ga0210402, IMG submission 161055) | Forest soil microbial communities from Barre Woods Harvard Forest LTER site, Petersham, Massachusetts, United States - Inc-BW-C-7-M | ecosystem: Environmental > Terrestrial > Soil >...
ATGATTCGTCGCAGATCCATGGGAATTGCAATCGTAGCGGTGGGAGCGATCGTCTTGCTTGGGGCAATCGGAACGGAGGCGCAGGGAAAGCTGTCGCCGAAGTGGGAGGAATTGACGGCGGCCGATTTTCGCGCGGGCATCCAGCAATCGAAGGGAACGTGCTTGTTGCCCTTCGGCATTTTGGAAAAGCATGGACCGCATTTGCCGCTCGGAACGGACTTGCTGAATGTGCGTTACGCTTCGCTGCAAGCGGTAGCGCAGGAATATGCCGTTGTTTTTCCCGAATACTATTTTGGACAAATCTTTGAAGCGAAACACGAGCCTGGGACCGTGGCATACAGCATGGAACTGCAGCTAAAGCTGCTGCAGGAGACAACGGATGAGATGGCGCGCAACGGGTGCAAAAAAGTTCTGATCGTGAATGGACACGGCGGAAACGAACACCTGCTGCCATTGTTCGCGCAGTCGCAAATGGATAAGCCTCACGATTACGTGGTTTACGTTCTTGACGGCGAACGCAGCAAGCCTGGCGGGCCGGGCAAGAAATCCACAGGGATTGATTATCACGCGGGGGAGAACGAGACTTCGAACACGATGGAGTCTCATCCCGATCTGGTGCATCTCGACCGGGCCTCGAGTGAATCAGGCGCGGACCAGAAGCGCGTGAATTTGCCGGAAGACGTGTACACCGGAATCTGGTGGTACGCACGATTCCCGAATCACTATTCGGGCGACGGCTCGGTGGCAAGAAAAGAGCTGGGTGAATGGAACATGAAGAACTGGATCGATGCAATCGTCGAAGCCATTCGCGCGGCGAAGGCCGATGACCAAAGCCTGAAAATTCAGAACGAATTCTATGAGAAGAGCAAACACCCGCTCGATACGCGGCCTTGAGTCGATGGGAGTTGGTTCCGTAATTGCAGCGGCACTAACGGGGACGGTCGACGACTTCGAGTGAGGTTACCGGGTGGATTGCCCAGGCGGTGGCGCGCCAGTCGCGGGGACGGGTTGGTGCGGTGTTGACGGACTGAGATTCGTGCTCGGCATCGAAGAGGAGCCAGCCGCGAACGCGGACCCAGCGGCCCTGGAAATGGTCGCGGAGAGCGCGGGTGGACCAGTCATCGCCGCGCTGGTCCGCAAGGGCGCGACCGCGAGGAGTTACTTCGACTATCAGGCGACTGATTTCCGAGCTGTTCATGGGGTCGAGCACGAGTTCGATATGGGTGTCGCGGTCGTGCGGATCTGTGGCATGGCAGTTGACGGTTTCGACGCCGCCGACCTTTACATCCCAAACATAGCCGGTGATCTCAGCGGCGTGTTGATTGTTCCAACGGCCGCGGTCATCGCCTGGTTCTAGCATGGCGGCAAGGGTTACGTCCGGGTCGAGTTGCTGCGGTTCGGGCACGGTGTAACGGTTTTTGAGGAGATTGAGCTCGCGGACGGAGGGGTTTGCTGCGTCACCTTCCATGCCGCAACCGTTGAAGGTCTCAAGAGCCGGCTGGGGGACGACGCGAGGAGCTGCGGGGCGGTGCTGAAAATACCACACTGCGGCGAGAGCCAGCGCAACGAAGAGCAGCCATGTTGTTTGATTGCGACGGGCCATCGTTTCTTGTGAGAGGGATTCCGATCTGGAGCGCGCGCCGCAGCGTCGCTTCCTGCGCAACAACTTCGTCAGATATCCTTCAAACTATCATGTCTTGGTGCGGGAGTAGTGGGTGAGCTTTCCATCGACGACGCCTACGTATCGGCCTGAAGAGAGGATTTGCATGACTTTTGCCCCTTTGCGTGCGAGCTGCGCCCAGCGGGAATTGGTTTGACGATTTTGCTCGAGGGCGCGATAGGGGATTTCGTCGAATTCGAAATCCACCTGAGCGAGGCTGTGCTTGGCGGTGCGGCGTACAGGGTAGGTCTTGCGGCCTAGCGTGACTTCCGTGGCGCAATCAACAAGGGCCTGCTGCCAGACGGCGATGAAGGCAGCGTCCAAAGCGGACGTGTGGTTTACCTCGGGCACGCAGTGGATTTTAGCGCAGTCGATCTGGAACAAGAAGGCCGAACCCTCTTGCGTGGCCGCACCGTTCCCGCTAACAGAATCATCGGACATGGAGGGCCTCGCAATATTGACTTCACGTATAACGCAGCTACAATGATGGCTAATCTGCGACCTCCACCTTCGAAATAAAATCAACTTCTCTTTCCCGCTCCGGAGGATCCAATGATCGACGAACTTTATGACCTCATCGGCGGAAGGCAAACAGTGGCAGCGGCAACCGAGGCTTTCTATCGAAGAGTTTTAGCCGACGATACACTCCGCCCCTTTTTTGCAACCACCGACATGGCGCAGCTCCGCGCGCGGCAGAGTATGTTTATCTCGATGCTGCTCGGGGGAAGAATCGTCTATACCGGCAAGGATATCGCGTCAGTGCACGCGCATGCGCGAGAACAGGGACTGAATGATGGGCATCTCGACCGGTTTCTGAAGCACTTTCGTGAAGCACTGACAGAAGTCGGCGTGCAGCCTGACAAGGCGGAGAAGGTTACGAAACTTCTGGAAGACAAACGTGGCGCGGTCCTGAACCCTCGGAGCTGATTCCGAAATTCTGTTGTGGATATGTTTGCCGCGCGGCTCGATCGTTCCCATCGTCATTCGTGAATGCTACCCGCAGCGGCCTGGCAGCCGTGTGACTTTCTGGTGTGTCTGAGTCAGCGGTCGCGGCGGAGTTGTTCCAGCCAGCGGGTGAGGATGGAGACGGAGGCCTGTTCGACGTCAATGAATTCGAGACCCATGCCGATTTTGGGCTTAACGATGCGCACGGTGGCGAGAGCTTCGACGCTTTCATTTTTACGCTTCAAGGTGACCCGGGCGCGGGATTTGACGGCGAGCGGCTTGCTGGTGCAGACGAAGCAACCGCCAAGGGAGAGATCGGAGGTGACGCCGTCTGAGCGGACACCCGACTCGAGATCGAGGACTTCAGCGTCGGCGGCGAAGGGATAACGAATAGCGTAACGACGGTCGCGCAGACTTACTTTGTGCGACGCGCCATTGGCGGTTCGGTCGTCCATGGAAATAACGATGCCCACAATCAATTTGCCGGGGAAGTGTGTACCAGGATGAAACTGAAGATCGTTCCCCTCTAGTTATTAAGGATGCCAGAAGCGCGATCAAATAGTGGAATTGTGAGGGAAGCAAGGGCGAAAGAGGCAACAGGGTGACGTACTTCGGGCGGGTGGGCGGGATGAGTCCGAGTTATTAGTTGGTACGACAAAGAGGAGTTGCTGGGAGAAAACCAAGGGAGAAAGAGGGTGCTAATCTGGAGTGGATATTCTTCCTATGCTAAATGAAACAATGCGAAGTGAAGGGCTGCGGCAGAGCGACCGCGTGAGTTTCCGCATGCCCGTGGAGGCATCGTGGACCACAAGCGGTGGAGCGGCCGTTAAGCAAATTGCGGAGACGCTGCTGGTCAGCCGCAATGGAGGGGTGCTGCGCCTGAACGAAAAGCTGACGGCGGGCCAAGAGATTACGCTGCGACGGATGGAAGGGGATCTGGTAAAAACGGCGCGGGCGCGAGTGATAGCAGAAATCGATCAAGAGCCGGACGGATTTTTGTACGCCTTTCACATTACGGAACCGCGAGCGGATTTCTGGGACATAGAGTTTCCTGCTCCGCACAAAGCAGAAGAAGCGCTGGCAAGGCTGCTGATGGAGTGCGGTTTCTGCCAGAGGCGCGAAGTGGTGTACTTGAATGAACTGGAGCTGAAGTCCTTCGAAGTCCGCAAGTGCGTGGCGAGGCTTTGCAAGCATTGCGAGACGCCGTCGATTTGGATCGAGGCGCAGTCGGAAATCAGAACGCGGGAACCGGGCGAGATCCATTCGCAGTCTGTCGAAGAGCGGGTGATCCCGCGGCGAAACAGGACGCGAGTGAAAGCGCGAGTGCTGGCATGCATCCGGAGACGGGGATTTCAGGAAGAAGTGGCGGTGTGCGAGGATTTGTCGAAGGGCGGGCTGAGTTTTCGCAGCCGGAATCAATACGCGGAGGGGTCGCGACTGGAAGTGGCGGTGCCGTTCACGCCGGGAAGCGGCGCGATATTTGTTCCGATACGGATTGTGTTTTCACAGGCGATTTCTTCGGCGGGTTTGTACCGGCACGGAGCGGCTTATATCAGGCCGCCGATGGATTCGGCGGATTAGAGAAGTTCCTCACCAAACAGGAAAAACCGAAGGACAATTCCTCCATAGTCAGTCCATGACAGAGGCAGCGTTGCGCTCGTTGCGGCGGCGACGCAGGTAGTGCATAGAGATGTTGAGATACGCTTGGCCACATGGAGTTTCAATGGCAATGACCATGGATTCCGTGTCGGCGCTGCCCGCCAGACCCTCTTCATTCATGTGAATTTCTGGCGGAAACACTTTGAAACGGAAACCCTGATCATTGAGCAGAGTAACGGAATTGCCGATGACCATGTTGGCGAGTTCGCAGACGGTTTCGCGGACAACCTGATCGCTTTCCGGAACTTCCGAACCCGCAAGATGGCTGGCAACTTTCATGGCCACTTCCGGCGAAAGATCGAGAATGACGCGGCCTTCAATGTCGCCTTTGATGGCAATGAGGGCGGCCACGCCTTTGCGGCGATAGGTTTCTTCGTCCATGGAAAGGTCAAGAATCTTGGTCGGCGCCTGGAGCGACTCGGCAAAGACGGCGTCGGCAGCGTTGATAAAGGGCTGAATCAGTTCCATTCTCATGAGCGGTGTTCTCCTGCGAAGGCGACAGGCGCGCCCGTGGCGTTGGGATCGTCACTGAGAACGTACCGGAGAATTTCGTAAAGGACTTCGGGCTTGACGGGTTTCTGCACGAAGTGCTTGGCTCCCTTCTGGAGCGCGGCCAGAATGTTTTCCTGATAGCCCACCGAGGAAACCATGACGATGCGAGCTTCGCCATGCTGGCGAACGATGCGCTCGACGGCCTCAATGCCTTCCATCTGCGGCATGGTGATGTCCATGAGCACGATGTCCGGCTTGGTGCGATTGAACTCCGCGATGGCGGTGAGGCCATCGCCGGCTTCTCCAGCGACTTCGCCGCCAAACATCTCAATCATCTTGATGATGTTCTTGCGAGCGAACACAGAGTCGTCCACCACGAGGTAGCGAACGGGTTGATTGTCCTTGCGTAACAGAGCGGCGAATTGTTGCATGGCCTTCTCCTTCTCCCGGCACGGCGTTAAGTGCGATGGGAAGAAACGGGTGTCCTTTCCGATTTCTCGTTCTTGTCGTTCTTAGAGTTCTTGTCGAATTTTTCCCCGCCGGCACGATCTCCGCCATAGTTCTGAACCAGGAAGGCGGGCAAGGCATCCAGCGGAACCACTTTGTTTGCGTAACCTTTAGAAATGGCGGCGCGGGGCATGCCGCTAACAACGCAGGTGTCTTCGCTTTGCGCGATGGTCATGCCTCCAGCAGCCTTGAGCGCGCCCAGACCTTCCGCGCCATCTTCACCCATGCCGGTCATTAGCAGGCCGACAGCGGTGAGGCCGAATTGCTGGGCGACGGAGTGAAACAGAACGTCGGCCGAGGGGCGGTGGCCATTGATGGGAGGGCCATCGGATAGAACGGCCAAGTCACCGCGAGGCATGCGGCGAACTGTGATGTGACGATTGCCAGGACAGATGAGTACGCGGCCAGCAGCGAGAAGATCGCCGGAGCGTGCTTCCTGAACGTCGAGCGCGCAGCACTCATCGAGACGCTTGGCTAGCATCTCGGTGAAGCCCTCGGGCATGTGCTGAACCACAATAAAGCTGGCTGGAAAATCCTCGGGAATCTGGGAGAGCAGGTATTGGAGCGCGTTGGGGCCGCCAGTCGAGACGCCAATGGCGATAATGCGTGTCGGAGGAAGGGCCGACCGGGACGATTTCTTTTTCTTGCCGCGAGGCGGATCATCGGAAACGACGACGGCGGGTAATTTACGGCCTGCGGCGCGCTTCGCAACTTTGATTTTTTCGATGAGCAGATCGGAAATGGAATCGAGATGGCCAGCGGCGGCCTCTTGAGGCTTGGCGACAAAGTCGATGGCGCCAAAAGCGAGAGCCTTAAGAGTGGCGTAGGCACCCTCCTTGGAGTGGGTGCTAAAAAGAACGACGGGCATGGGAGCACGACGCATGATCAGGCGGAGAGTTTCCATGCCGTCCATGCGCGGCATTTCCAGATCGAGGGTGACAACGTCGGGGCGCAGCTCCTCGATTTTTTTCAGAGCGAAAGCGCCGTCCATTGCCGTGCCTACGACTTCGATGGAAGGATCGCGGGCGAGCATAGCGGGAATCAGCTTCCGCATCAGAGCGGAATCATCAACGACAAGAACGCGGATGCGGCCGCTCTCGCTCATGCGATCGCTCCAAGCGGTGCAACGCGAGAAAGGCGCGAGAGGATGGCAGGCACGCTGAGAATGAGGACGACCGTGCCGTCACCAAGAATGGAGGCCCCGCTGACCAGGTCGCTCGAGACAATGTCGCTTGGAAGCGCTTTGATGACCAGCTCTTCTTCTCCAACCATGCTGTCCACGACAAGCCCAAAACGTTTTTCCGCGGAACCGATCACAATGACGAAGTGTTTCTGTTTCGCGGGCTCGCTTTCTATGGCGCGAAGGCGGCTAAGATGTTCGAGACGAACAAGAGTGAGAATCTGATTGCGCAACCGCAGAACCTCGCGCTGGTCCACGCGATGGATTTCTTGCTCCTGGATGCGCGATATCTCAACGACGGAGGAGAGCGGGACAGCAAAAAGGCGGCCACCCACGCGAAACAGCAATGCCTGAATGCTCGCAAGGGTCAAGGGCGCGCGAAGTTGAAAGGTCGTGCCGCGGCCTTTTTGCGTGGAGATTTGTACGGTGCCCTTCAGCTTGTCCAAGACACTGCGCACCACATCCATACCAACGCCCCGGCCGGAGACTTCGGTGATCTCGGAGGCGGTGCTGAAACCCGACTCGAAAATAAGATTAAGCGCTTCCTGGCCGGTGAGACGAGCGGCTTCCTCAGGCTTGATGATTCCCTGCTTAACGGCTTGTTGGCGGACGTGCTCAGGATCCATACCGCGCCCGTCATCGCGCACTTCAATGACGACTTGTGTTCCTTGATGAAAGGCATTGAGATAAACGGTGCCACGCGCGGGCTTGCCGGCAGTGAGCCGTTCATCGGCAGGCTCGATGCCATGGTCGACGGCGTTACGCACAAGGTGCATCAGGGGTTCGCCGAGCGCGTCCAGGATGCTTTTGTCGAGATCGGTGTGCTGTCCCGAGAGGTCCAGAGCGACGTCTTTGCCACACTGTTTGGCAACGTCTCGAACAACGCGGGGAAAGCGGCGGAAAAGCTGTTCAACAGGCACCATGCGGATTTTCAGGACGCATTTGTGGAGCTCGTCGAGCACACGGGATTGAAATCCGAGCGCCTCAGCGAGCTTGGCGCGCAGAGGGTCACGCGCATGGCGTTGGTCAAATTCGGTAAGCGCGCGATGGAGCATGGACTTGCCGATGATCAATTCGCCGACAAGATTCATGACAGCATCGATGCGATTGGCGTCGACGCGGAGAGTGCTTTCGACAACGGCGGCAACAGCGGAGCTCGCAGTGCCTGTTTTGACGGACTCGGCGGAATCGGCCTGGTCGGAAGTGCTTGCCCCGGACTGGGCTGCTTGCGCTTCCAAGAGATCACCGAGAAGTTCATGCTCCGGCGATTCCACGGTCGAAGCGCGTTCGATGCGAACATCGCAGACGATGGAAGGGATGCAGCAACGTTTCTTAATCGTGTCTTCGGGCTGGACGCTAGCCAGAGCAGCCTCGACGATTTCGACGTTGGCGGCGGCGAGATTGTCCTCCGGGCGAAGGGCAATCAACGTACCGCAACCGTGAAGCACGTTGCGAATGAGCTGAAAAGCAGCGGCGCGCATGAGACTTTCTGGATCGACACGCAATGCGACGTTGTAAACGGTTTCGCCGCGATGGACGGCCTCGGAGATCATGAGGTGCTCGTACTCCGTCCATGCGAAAGTCGCGGGCACGCTCACGGAGGCTTGCGGTATCTCGGCAGGCGTGGCGGCATCCACGCGCAGTCCCTGAATCAAGCCGTGGAGAGCTTCGAGCGGCGGCTGCTTCTTTCCGTGCTGGTAGGCGGTGAGCATGGCGGCGAAGGAATCGGTCGCAGCGAGAACGAGGTCGGAGAATCGAGAACCATGTTTCTGAGCAACCTGAGGGGTGAGGACGTCCTCGAGCTCATGAGCGAGCAAACTGAGCTTGTGGAAGCCGCACGCAGCGGAATCACCCTTGAGCGTGTGAACGGCGCGGCGGACGCGGCGAATAACCTCTTCGTCCGCGGGATGCGCCTCCAGCTCCAGCCCGGCTTCGTTCAGCGATTGCAGCAGCTCGTTCGCGCTCTCAAAGAATATGGCGCGAAGCTCCGGGTTGCGATCCTCGGGAGGCTTGCTCAAGAGTTGGCCTCCACGCGTTGATAAGCGGTGCCGTTGTTTTCATGCACCATGCGGAACTTCTTGCTCAGGCCGAAGAGGCTCTCCGCATGCCCCACAAAAAGATAGCCGCCGGGATTCAAGCAGTGCCAAAACTTCTCGATGAGGCGCTTCTGCTCCGCTTCATCGAAGTAGATCATGACGTTGCGGCAAAGAATGATGTCGTTGCGGCGCGGGAGGAATTCGGTCTTGAGATTGTGGAAATCGAATTGGACCAATTGCTTGAGCAGCGGCTTGATGGCGTATTTGTCGCCGGACTTTTCAAAATAGCGCAGCCTGCAGGTGTAATCCACGGGCTCCATCTGCTGCTCGGTGTAAACGCCCTCCTGACCGACGCGGAGACTGGCGTAGCTGATATCGGAAGCCACGATTTCAAGCTTCCAAGGCGGAGGAATGAGGGGTTTGGGAGACGGCATTTCGAAAGGAAGCGGATTGCGAAGGTAGTAGTAAGCGAGCGCGTCGCAGATCAAAATAGCGACAGAGTAAGGTTCCTGACCGCTGGAACAACCTGCGCTCCACACGCGAAGATTCCAATCACGGCGTTCCTGCTTCTTGTGGAGCAGATCCTCTAAAACACGTTTTTGCAAGAGATCGAGCTGCGGCTTGTTGCGAAAGAAACTTGTTTCGTTGACAGTGAGATTTTCAAGGAGCAGGGCTAGTTCGGCTCTTCCTTCGCGGCTGGTGAGCAAACGGTAGTAGCTGTAGAAGGAATCAAGCTGACAGACCTTTAGCCGGCGCTGAAGACGGTCCTTGAGAAAATGCGAGCGGCGTTCGTCGAAAAACATGCCGCACTCCTGATAGACAAGCGTCTGCAAGAGCTTGAGTTCAGGTTCAGTGAGCTGGATTTGGGCGGTTATAGTTCCCATGAAATGAGCGGCGATCCGGCAGTTCGGCCAACCCCGAAGCAATCGGGGAGAGCGCTACTTTGCATTGGCGACGGTATCGGCGGCCTCCTCGAGTCGTTTGAGCTCCGGCCGGTGCAAGAGCTTGGAAATGTCGAGCAAGATGATGAGGCGGCCGGCTAACTTGCCAACTCCGGTGACATACCCGGACTGGCCATCGGCGAAGAGCGAGCCAGGAGCATCGATTTCCGAAGGCGAGATTTTGAGGACTTCGGACGCAGAGTTGACAATCAACCCGAGCAACTTGTTCTCCAGCTCGACAACCAAGATGCGATTTTTTTTGTCCGGCCGAATCTCCGTGTGGCCAAAGCGCTTGCGAAGATCCATCACGGGGATAATCTTTCCGCGCAGATTAATAACGCCCTCGATCGTATCGGGCGCGCTGGGAACGGAGGTGATTTCGGGGACGCGGACAATCTCGCGCACGGCACCGATGCGAACGCCGTACGTTTCATTTCCGATGCGGAACCCGACAATTTGCAAGTCCTTTTCCATCAAGCGATCTCCACTTCCTCAGGAATGCGAGAGCTCGGCGTATTCGAGCTCACGTTCGCGCCCGGAAGTGTGCTGCCCGCGACGGGAGGAGGCAGGCGGCTCTGGGTGGCGGCCGCGGACTTGCGCGGAGCGTTCCAAAACAAAACGATCCATGCTGTCGAGCAAATTGCGGGAAAGTTTGAGCATCTGCTCTGCCGCCGCGGACAACTCGGTGGAGCTAGAGGCAGACTGCTGGACCAGTTCGCGCATTTTGTCCATGGCGCGGACGACGGCTTGCGCTCCGGAGGCTTGCTCTTCGACAGCCGAGCTGATTTCCTGGGTGATTTCGGTAAGGCGGCTGGTGGCCTTCGCGATTTGCGAGGAACCTACGGACTGCTCGTTCGTGGCCGCGCCGATTTCCTGGGAAAACTTGTAGACTTCCGTCACGACGTTGGAGATCTTGTGGAGAGCGGTTCCGAGCTCGTTGCCAAGACTCAAGCCTTCCTCAACAATGCGCGTGCTACGCTCCATGTTTTCGACGGCCTGACGCGCCTCACGCTGGATGCTTTGAATGAGTTCAGCGATTTCCTTCGTAGATTGCGTGGATTTTTCCGCGAGTTTGCGAACTTCGTCCGCGACGACGGCAAAACCCAAGCCGTGCTCGCCCGCACGAGCCGCTTCGATGGCGGCGTTCAAGGCGAGAAGGTTGGTCTGTTCCGCCAAGTCATCGATCACTTCAATGATTTTGCCGATGTCATCGGCGCGATGTCCGAGAATGTTGATGATTTCCGCGGAGGATTGGATGGCTTTGTTCGTCCGGTTTAGACCATCCGTGGCTTTTTCCATGGTTTGGATGCCGGTGACGACCTCTTCGCGAGAACGATTGGCGATGTCGAGAAGCACCTTTGCGGTGTCCGCGACACGCTGAATCGAGGTGACCATCTGGTCGATGGAAGCCGCGGTTTCCGCCACGCTGGACGCCTGGACCTGCGTGTTCTTCACGACGTTTTGCACGTTGATGCTCATCTCATGCATCGTGCTGGTGACTTCTTCAATGGCGGAGGAAGCCTGGACGCTCACTTTCGCGGATTCGTCCGCCGCTCCGGCAACCTGGTTGGAACCGGCAGAGACTTGGCCTGCAGAATCGCGCGTGGTGCGGACAAGCTCCTGTAGACCATGCGACATGCGAAGGAAGGCGTTGCCAAGGGTGTCGCGCTTGGAGCGTGGGACAACTTCAACGGTCAGGTCGCCTTCGGCGACCGACATGGCGACGCTGGCCATTTCCTTCAAATAGGCGACCATATTGTTAAAGGTAGTCGCCAACGCGCCGATTTCATCGTTGCGGTGAATGTCGATGTTCTGATCAAGGTCGCCGGAATCGCCAATTTCGCGGGCGACGGTAATGAGGTGAGTGAGCGGTTCGCTAATCGACTTGGCTGTCTTGTACGCTGCGCCGATTCCGAAGAGCAGTGCGATAAGCGTGCCCACGGTGGTCACGCCGGTACTGATATTACTGGCACTTCTCGCGGAGGCGGCGCTTGCCTCATAAGATTTGGTAATCTCGGAGCTAGTTTGGTCCAAAATGACGGATGATTTTGTCAACCAGGAAGCCGGATCCTTCTGCAGATAAAAGATTTGTAGATCGGAGACGGTAGCGTCGCCGGAGTCTACCTGATGGCGTTTGGCCAGAAGCGGTTTGGCGAAATTGTCGGCCCAGCCGGTTTCGGTGCTTTCCACTTGAAAGAGAGCGGCCTTCACGCTGTCGCTGGTTGTTTTCTCTTCGCCACGCTTGATAAGGTCATTGATGTCACCAAAGCCCTTATTGACCTTTTCTTCGTCGCGGGGATCACCGCTCAAGAGGAAATTGTCCATATTGTGGCTGTTTAACATGATCTGGTAGCGAACTGACTCAATGGTGCCTTTGTTATCGAGCGCCGCTTTGGCGTCATTGCGTGCGGCCGTGTCCCTCAAGCCAGCGACGATGTTGACGAGGAACAATAAGCCCAAAATCCCAAGAATCACGCCAAAACCTAAGTACAGCCTTTTCCCGATCGTCATTGCAAAATGCCTCCACTCACCCGGCGACGTGATTTGATGCAAACCTCTCGTGCCGTCTCTCGCGATTCCCTTAGTTGCCCGATGTGTTGAACTCAAATTCAACGATTTGAGTGCTTTCCTCTGGCGCAGGTGCAAACTTCCATTCCTTCACCGCATCCTGGCACGACTGAACAAGGAGCGGGTGCCCGCCAATCACTCGAGTGCTCTTGACACGTCCGTCCGGCGTAATCACGACCTCGATTTTCACCTTGCCGGTTACGTTCATGCGCTTAGCAAGCTCTGGATAAGCGGGAGAAACCTTGGATTTGACCTTACGCTTTCCCTCGTCGGTGGAGCCTGATTGCCCAAAGCTGTAGACTCCCAAGCAAAGACCCACCGTGGCGATCATGAGTACGCGAAGAATCGCCCTGCACTTGGTTCTCATTGACACTGCCCCTCCTCAGAGTGGGAAAACCCCAGTGAAGGAAAGGCACGTGGGGGGCCATGCTCGGAAGCGCCGTCCAAGCGCATAAGCTGCGAGGCTGGAAAGCTGCAAGTGGCGTAGAATGAGGAGCTAGCACGCTTGTTGAAAAAACAGCGCGAGGCGCGTGGAAAGTTGGCGTGTCTCAGTTGGCATGATCTTTTGAGGCCAGGTCTCATGCTGAGACGCTGTTGCCAAGCACCATGCCAAGGCCGTTGACGATTCCGAAACGCTCCTGAAACGGCGATTGACTCAGAATGAGATGACTCGTTAGGGTGGTAAGGAACGACTGAACTCAACTTGAGACACGCGTCCACCCCCAAGCCCGTGATGCGAGAACTGAAATCCGACCGGACTCCGCATTTAACCACTCGGTTAAAGAAGGCTGAACGCGTGTCACCTTCTTCAAAGCAAGCAGAAGAATTGATGGAGCTGGCGGTTGATGCGGCGCAGTCGCGGCAGCTTCCGGAATTTCTGGAACGGTTTGCCGGGCGCGCAGCGCGGATGCTTAACGCCGCGTGGGGCGGGGTAGCGGTATTTCGCGGACGCGAGACTGACCTTTACGCAGCGGGTGAAGAAGAAAAAGCCATCAGCAGCACGCTCAGGAGCTGGATCCTATCCTCGGCTCGCGAAAACCGAGTTGCGACTGGTGTCCGACGACTTCCCCCTACCGATGAAGCAGCCCAGAAAACCAGCCAAGCCGCGCTCAGCGCGGTCTTTGTGCCGATCAGCGCAAGCGACGGCGAAAGGCTTGGCATTTTGTGCTTGCTGACGAGGCGGAAACGTCTGGATGCAAAAGAAAAAAAGCTTCTCCATGCTTTAGCGAGCCACGCGGCGTTATCGTTAGAGAATCTCCGGCGGTTTTCGCAGCTTGAAAAATCGAAGCGGCAGTGGGTAGAGGATATAGACGCGATCAGCGACTATATCGTGGTGCACGACCGTGCCTGGAAAATCCTGCGCACGAATCGATCGCTGGCATCGCACCTGGGCGTGCCGCCGGTGGCGCTTGTTGGCGAGGCAATGAGCGGGCTCCGGCAAATCGCTGAAACCGGCAGCGATCTTCCCTGCCCGTTTTGCCGCGATACGCAAAGGCCCCGAGAGGAGTATGTGGCGGCATCAGCCGAGCGCATCTTTCTGGTGTCCACCTCGAGAGCGCCAGGTGTGGTGGAAGACGACACGCGAACGATCCACGTCCTGAAGGACATTACGGACCGCCGGGAAGCGGAGCGACGGTACCGGGAACTGTTCGACAGCATTCAGGAAGGCCTTTTTTTCGCGACGCCGGATGGGCGATTCCTGGATGTGAACGACGCCATGGTGCGCATGCTGGGCTATGCCTCGCGCGAGGAAATGCTGCGCGCGGACGTGAGCCCGCACCTGTATCCCGCACCAGCGGCGCGCGAACGATTCCTCCAGGCACTGGCTGAGCGGGGCGTCTTGCGAAATTATGAAGAGACACTCAGGCGTAAGGATGGGGCGCTGCTGCATACGCTACAAAACATTACGGCGGTACGGGACGCGCAGGGGCGGATAGCGCAAATTCGCGGGTTGATGCTGGACGTTACAGAGCAAAAGTCGTTTCAATCGCAGCTACAGCGCGAACGGGACTTCAACCAGAAAATTCTCAATACGACGCAGAGCATGATCCTGGTGCTGGATACAGCGGGGCTAATCAGTTACGCAAACCGCCGCTGTTACGAAGCCGGCTACCGTGAAGATGAATTGATCGGCCACCGGCTCGTCGACTGGGTCGAGCCTTCTCACCGGAAAGATTTTGAGGCGGCACTTGAGACGACTGCGAACGGGCAGCAGGTGGAGAATCTGGAGTTGCAGGTGAGGAGAAGCGACGGATCAATGGGGCACTTTTCGATCAGCCTTAGCCCGATGCGCGACGAACAAAGCGCGGTGAATAACGTTGTTGTTGTGATGACCGACATTACGGATGCCGTGCTGCTGCAGGCGAAGCTATCGCACTCGGAGCGGATGGCCACGATCGGGCGATTGGTTTCCGGCGTGGCGCACGAAGTGAACAACCCACTCGCGGCCATTCTCGGGTTCACGGATTTGCTGCTCGAAAACCCGGAGGTTCCGCTTTCGGCCCGGGAAGATCTGAAGATCATATTGCAGGAGACGCAGAGAACGAAAGACATTGTGCAGGATTTGCTGAGTTTCGCGAGGCAGCGGCCGGTACAACGCGAGCCCGTGCAAGTGAATGCGGTACTGCGGCAAACAATCAAGCTGCGCAGCTATGATTTTGCCAGCCATGGCGTTGAGGTGAGTGAAGAGTTCGACGAAATGCTCGCGCCAGCCCTCGGTGACGCACAGCAGCTTCAGCAAGTCTTCTTGAACATTCTCAATAACGCTTACGATGCGGTGCAGGAGGCAGGACGGCGCGGGCGAATTACGATTCGCACGGAGCGCGGCGGCAATAGCGTGCAGGTGATGGTCACCGATAACGGCACGGGTATCGCCGATCCACAGCATATCTTTGATCCGTTTTACACGACGAAACAGCCGGGCAAAGGTACGGGATTGGGATTGAGCATTTGCTACGGGATTGTGCGGGCGCATGGCGGCGAAATTCAGTGCTGGAACAATGCCGACAGCGGCGGGAGCACTTTTGTCGTGCGGATTCCAATCGCGGCGGAGTTACCCGCTTTGGCGGCGAAAGAGGCAGGAAGATGACGTCGCAAGCGGCCGTTGAACAGACTGCGCCGATTTTGCTGATTGAGGACGAGCCGTCGGTGATTGCTTTCCTTAAGGCAGCGCTGGAACGGAAAGGATACTCGGTGGTGAATGCCTCTTCCGGCGCGGAAGGACTGAAGCATCTCGCAGAGGGACGCTATAGCGGGGTGATCTCCGACATACGAATGCCGGGAGCGGTAAATGGAGCAGAGGTGCACGCCTGGATCCAGAAAAACCGGCCGGAGCTTGGGTCGAAAATCATTCTCATAAGCGGTGACACGGCAAACAGCGAGACGCAAGCGCTGCTGGCACGCAGCGGGACGCCTTGCATCGAAAAGCCGTTCCGTGTACACCAATTGATGTCGATTGTGGAGAAGACGTTTGGGAAACCATGAGTGACGACTTAAAAATACGATTGATGGTGGTAGACGACGAGCAGAGCATCCGCAAGCTGTGCATGACCATCGGGAATACTCTGGGATATTCGTGCACGGAGGCGGAAAGCGCGGAATCGGCGCTGGCGAAATTAGACGCCGATGCTCCCGATCTCATTTTGACGGACCTGAAGCTTCCGACGCTTTCCGGCGTGGAACTCCTGAAGCAAGTAAAAATGATGCTGCCACGTGCGGAAATCGCGATTATGACCGGGCACGGTTCGATCGAGTCGGCTGTCGATGCGATGAAATTGGGTGCGTACGATTACATCGAAAAGCCCTTCCGAGTCGAAAAGATGCGGCTACTTCTGCAGCGCATGGCCGAAAAGGTGAGATTGGTCACGGAAAACGATTTTTTGCGCGAACGCGTCAGCACGGAGGAAAATCTTGACGGTATCATCGGCACCTCGGCAAACATTCAGGATGTTTTGCGGATGGTCTCGAGGCTTAAGGACACGCGAACTCCGGTCCTGATTTCCGGCGAGAGCGGCACGGGCAAAGAGCTTGTTGCGCGGGCGATCCACTTCCGTGGCGCACTTGCGCAGACTCCGTTTGTTGCCGTGGATTGCGGATCGCTAGTGCCCACACTGATGGAGAGCGAGCTCTTCGGATACGAGAAGGGAGCATTTACCGGCGCCATCAAAACTAAGGCGGGGCTTTTCCAGGCCGCCAACGGCGGAACGATTTTCCTGGATGAGATCGGTGAACTTCCCCTCGAAATGCAAGCCAAGCTTCTGAGAGTGCTGCAGGAGAAGGAAGTGCGGCCAGTCGGCAGCAATGAGAAAGTGAACGTGGATGTGCGCGTCATCGCGGCGACAAATCGCGACCTCGAAGCGGCCTATCGAGAAGGGACATTTAGGAAGGACCTATACTTCCGGCTGAACGTCGTGACCGTGCACTTACCGGCATTGCGCGACCGGCGTTCGGACATTCCCATGCTTGTCCATCATTTCCTGGACCGCTATGCGCCTGGTTCGCACCTGCAAGTGACCTCCGCGGCAATGAAAAGTCTGCTCAACTACGATTGGCCAGGAAATATCCGCGAATTGGAGAACTGTATCGCTCGTGCGATAACGCTGGGCGACCGACGAGTCATCGACGTGATCGACCTTCCACCCGCTATCCGCACCGAGCCAGCGGATTCTTCTGGAGGCGCGCTCCAAGAGGCGGCCTCGCTTTCCACGACGGCGCTCGCAGAGATGGAAAAGATGACGATTCTGCGAGTGTTCGAGCAAGCAAATGGAGACAAAGCGCTAGCGGGGCGGATGCTCGGGATCAGCCGCGCGACGCTGTACCGCAAGCTGAAGCGTTACAGTATCCCACTTCGGTCGGAACCGGGGGAGCAGGAAGATGCTTCCGAAGAAACTCCGCAGCAGGTTGAATAGCGTCTCAAACCGGATAACGAGATGCGAAAGTAGAGCAGGGCTGAGACAGAGTCGTTTCAGCGTGAGACGTATGAGCCTGCTGAGATCGATGAGAAGATTCTAAGTCTTTCCGTTTCTTAGATTTCTGGACCCCTCCCATTTCAAGTCCTTTGGCGCATAGCGTGCAACTCTATCGCGGGGACGTTGTGTGCATTTGCGGAAGCAGCAGCGCTAGACCGCAAAGGAAGCACAATCGTTGTGCGGCAGCGAGTTGAGAGGCGACGTGAGACGATCCAATGAGGCGACCCTCACCGCGAACGAGCAAGGCTGCGCGGAGCGCTTGGCCCGTTTCTTCCCAAAGGCCACTCCTGTGAGCATCCCAGTGAAAATCACCTCACTGCGGGGCGGGAGTACGCGATTGCGCGAGGCGACTTTGTTGGAGTACGGCGGCTTTGAACATGCCATCTTTCTCTCCAGTTTGCCGCTTGAATTCGATGACCAGGTACGTATTGAGAGAGATCGAAGAGGTTGCACGGCGGATGCGAGAGTCGTTGCAGTGCAGTATCACGAAGGACGTAAGGCAGTGGCGGTCCGATTCTTACAGGGCCCCTGCGCGTGGGTGACACAGCCGTGAACAAGCAGACGTCAACGCTCAACATCCCGAACCCGTCGAAGCCCACGAAATCCCGGCAGGCGAAATGGGTCGAGGATCGCTCGGTTTTTCCAATCTATCTTGCTCTTGCCAAGCAGCTCGATATTGAAGTCCCCTTCCCCCAGGAAAAAAGGAATCTCCCGGAGAAGCCGGACCTGGATCTGTTCGACGAGGTAGAAACCTGGCTGGATGAAATGGACCAGCGGGTGGCAGTGCACCAATTGCGCAAGCTTCTGCAAACCACAACGTTGAATGCGAGCGAGAGCAGTTTGTGCGCGCTCATCCACCGCCACCTCAAAAAATCGGCGAAGACGAACGTGGACCGGGACAAAATCGACTTCCTGTTAGTGCAATATTTCGCTCTTTGCGCGCCGGCCAAAATTTACCACAAGCAGATCGAACCCTCCGATGTCGCGCAGGTCATGAAACCGGTGCTCGGCGAGGCCGACGACACCGCGCTGGCATGGTGCGAACCGCTCGAGCAAATGATCGAAAAGTTGCGGGCATTCCGCAGCCTCCGTGAAATCCTAAAGACTAATTTCATCGAACAGGGCCGCAAGGTCAAAGAGACTGCAGGCGGAATGTTCTACGACCCCGCGGCGCTGCTGACCTTCGTTCGGTTCAATTTTCTGCTGCGGCGGACATTCATCGAGCTGATGCATGCCGACCTCATAGCGATTCGTTCAGGCCTGGCGCAACTCGAGGCGTCCGGAGTCCGGGTCATCGATTGCCAGCAGTTCGGCCTCACTGGCTCGGAGCCTCTCGCTGCAATTCGAGAGACGGCTGATGAATGGAAGCAGCCATTTCAGAAGGATTACACGGAGCGTTCGGTAAGTCAGACCTTTGAAAAGCTCCTGGGCCTGCGTACGGACGTGGAACGCGCTTTGGAGAAGATCGCGCCGAAAGCGCCTGACAAAACAGCTTTGCCCGCAAAAACCGCGATCCCTCGCGTCCCCGAACCATCCGTTGGTGTAAGACGCAACGCGGGAACATCCGAACAAAGCGTACAAGCCGCGCCGAAACCCGCCGCCAAGGGCACAAGCAATCCCGCCGGCGCCATGGCGCTCGATTTCGAAACTTGTCTGGAGAAAATCTGGGAACAGTTGATTGCCACTCCGCCTACGCGCGGGCGCTCCATGACGACGGTAAGGATCGGTGCGGCGCGCATCTTGATGTCTTCGTGGGAAGTAACGGCATTCGTAAGTGAGGACGGACCGTCGGCTGAGGACCTGCGCCGCGCGGTCGTCGCCCGGGCCATGGTGACCGCTGCCGTTGAATATGCGAAGGAAACGGGGAACGCAACATCCATGGACCAGGCACTCTCCATCGCGCGGATCGAAGTCTCGCGCCTTCAGGAACGTGTGGACATCGCTAAACAAGCGAAGGACACGGAAGCAGCGGTGAACCTCGGCATAAGCACGAAACGGTTACTTTCGGCGTTGGACGAGGCTGAAAAACTTTAAATGGTCAAATTCTTCTCCGGCCATGCCGGGCGATCACCCTGGGAGCGAGTCCTCTGTGCGAAACGCTAGCGTATTAATTCTGACCGATGAACTGGAATTCGCACGCCTCTTGACCGCCTGCTGGCAAGCAGAACGGCAAGCCCCAGGGATCACCGTCCTGGCCAGCGATCTCTGGAATGACCACGAAGCGGCGCACCACGATCTTGTAGTTGTAGGCCCCGTGCTCGAAAGCAAGCTTCCCGGCGTCTTGCGCTCCTTGGAACCTGCCGCTGCAGTGATTCTGTGTGTGCCTGCGGATTCTCGGGAACTTGGACAATTGCGTTCACGGTATCCCAGACTCGTTCATATACCTTTGCGGGAGGATTGGGCGCAGACACTCATGCTAGTTGCGGGCGAATCGCTGCGACGCGCAGAGGCGCTGCGTATCTCCAAGCAGGCGGAACGGCGAGCGGCGAGAAACGAACACAATGCAACGCTAGGCCGGTACATGATGGACATGAAGCACAGCGTCAACAATGCGCTGACCTCCATGCTGGGCAACGCCGAACTATTGCTATTGGAGCCCGGCCAGCTCTCTTCGCAGTCGCTCGCACAGATCAAGACCATACATAGCATGGCGTTGCGAATAAACGAGATCATGCAGAGATTCTCATCGCTGGCGAGCGAGATGCGGGAAGCTGAGAATGCATCTCAAGCTGAGACAGAAAAAGAGTCCGCAACCCCCGCGACCCGCCGCTGACAAGTCTCCATAAGCGTCTAAATCACTCAAACACAATCACTTATACAAGATGAACACTGTCGACCAGTGAGTTCGCAGCCTGGCTGCTGACGTGCACCTCTGGTCTGCGGAGAAATATGGGGAGATGTCGATGCTGCTGAAAAAAATACTCATCGTCGATGACTCGCCCTCGCAAGTGAAGCTGATCCAGGGCTATCTAGAGCACGAAGGCTACCGGCCAGTCGGCCTAAACGACCCGGAGCGGGTCGAAGAAGCGATTGCTATTGAACGGCCCAGCGTCATTTTGCTGGACGTGGTGATGCCCAAGCGGAATGGCTTTCAAGTTTGCCGGGAGTTGAAGAGCCACCTGGACTACAACGCCATACCGATAATCCTGGTGACCTCGAAGAACACGGAGAGCGACAAGTATTGGGGCCAGCAGCAAGGCGCGGACGGATATGTCACCAAGCCGTTCACGCGGGAAGATTTGTTGCGAGCGGTGCGGCGATTCGCATAAAGGATTTCTTGAGGACGATTCGGCGATGAATGAAGACTTTCACCTCGTACCGCTTCCCGCAGATGCGGACGACCTGCTCGAAGCGCTCGGGCCGACGGAAGAGCGGCTGCCGGAGTCGCAATACTGCGTTTTCCGAAGCGGCCGCGAACGATTTTGCCTGCCGGTGCTGGATGTCGAGGAAGTCTTGGACTGGCCGCTACTGACGAAGCTGCCGCTCGGTCCGGCGTACCTGGCGGGGATTTTTAATCTGCGCGGAGCCATCGTGCCGTTGATCGATATCGCGATCACGGAAGGACGTCGACCGGGGCTTCTGCCAAAACATGTGGTAGTTGCATCGCTGCGCGGCGAGGGCGTTCACGACGATGTGCGAATCGGCATTGCGGCGGACGAAGTCATCGGGACGTATTCTGTAAATACTGAGGACCTGCTGGAACAGGCTCCGGAAAATGTGCCGCATTGCATCGGGATGCTCAGGCACGACGATCGGCTGGCGCTGATCATCGACCTGAGAAGAATGCTTGAGGTTTTTCCCGGACCCAGTATCTGAGATTGCGCGGGCTCTGCCGCATGTCGGATAAGGGCACCGCAGTAAAGTTTTGGAGGAAGGCATGAAATCGCGACTGAGTTCCACAATCTGGACGCTGGTCCTGCTGAATGGCGTCATCCTTTTCGCCGTGCTTGGCCTGGCTTACAGCGCCGGGCGGCAATCTGGCGGAACGTCCCTATTCGACTTCGGGGCGCTGCCAAGCGGGGCGAGCGGCTCCGTAATGCTGGCTTTGTTGCTGGCAATCGGGATGGCGGTGTTTCTTGCATGGCGCCTCGGAAGCCAACTCTTGACGCCGGTCCAAGAACTCGCCCGGTTTTCCGAGCGTATGGCCGCGGGTGATCCGCGCGCTCGCGCGGAAGTGAACACCGCCGACGAGTTCGGCTTTATTGCCGATAATTTGAACCGCGCGGTCACAAAGGTCTCCAAAGCAACGAGCAACCAGGATGCAAATGACGCATTGCAGCGCAGCATCACGGAACTGCTGACCGTGATCAACCAGGTGGCGCGCGGCGACTTGACCCTGCGCGGGAAAGTTACCAACGACGCCCTGGGCAACGTCGCGGACTCGATCAACTACATGCTCGACAACTTCACTAAAGTGCTTGAGCGCGTGCGCAAGGCGGCCATGGAAGTCACCGCTTGTTCAAACAACATTCTTGTGGCGGCGGACGAGATGCAGGCCGGCGCGACACAACAGGATCAGGAAATCACGAATACGTCGAGCGCCGTGGAGGAGTTGACGGTTTCGATGAAGCAGGTGTCCAACAACGCGGAAGCAAGCGCGGAAGCAGCACGCCGCGCGCTGGACGCCGCCGAACAGGGCAATCGAGCCGTGCGCGACACGCTCGAAGGCATGCAGCGCATCCGCGCTTCGGTGCAAGCCACAGCGAAGAAGATCAAATCGCTAGGTGATCGTTCTCTTGAAATTTCTGAAATCATCAACGTCATCAACGACATCACGGAACAGACAAACCTGCTTGCGTTGAACGCGGCCATTGAAGCGGCTCGCGCGGGCGAAGCGGGACGCGGTTTCGCGGTCGTCGCGGACGAAGTTCGCAAGCTCGCGGAACATAGCCGAAGCGCCACCAAGGATATCGCGGCACTCATCAAGGCCATCCAGGCGGAGACGAACGAAGCCGTGGTCGTCATGGAAGAAGGCACGAAGGAAGTCGAAAGCGGAGCGACGCTGGCCGATCAGGCCGGACGCGCGCTGGACGCCATTTCGAATGTGGTGCGCCAGTCGGCCGAACTTGTACAGGAAATTTCGCTGGCCTCCAAGCAACAGGTACGCGGCACAGAAGGCGTGGCGCACGCGATGCAGATTATTTCGAGCATCACGCGCCAGACGTCTCAGGGCACGCGCGGAACGGTCGCGACGGTCAGCCAACTCGTCAAACTTTCCGATCAATTGAACGAAGCGTTGGCGCAGTTCCGCGCGACATCGAAGTCCGGCAATGTGTTGGAAGATTCCGAGCGGCCAGTCCCAGCCGGCGCTCTGCGGTAAGCAGTGATATTCCGCTCGGGCAAGCGGCCAGAGCAAAAGCGGGACTGCAATGAGCGAACGCCAGGGACCGGCGAACGGTCTTAGTGAACATGAATTGAGCGAGATCCGCATGTTGATCGAAGAGCGGACAGGCATTTGCTTCGATGAATCGCGCGAACGGTTTTTCTCCGGGCGCGTGAAAGAACACCTGCGCGCCAAGGGCCTTGAGCGAGGCACGGATTTGCTGCGGGCGATGCGGAAATCGAACGTTGAGTACGAAGCTTTGCTCGAGGGTCTGTTGACTCAGGAGACCAGCTTTTTCCGGTACCCGAGCGTTTATGAGGCATTCGAAAAACGGGTGCTGCCTGAATTACACGTCAAGAAGTTTTGGAAGAATCCCCGCACTCTGCGCATCTGGAGCGCAGGCTGCTCCACCGGCGAGGAACCCTATTCCATCGCGATCACCATCGCCGATTCACTCTCTTTTTCCGATTCCTGGAACGTGGAGATTCTGGCTACCGACGTCGGACGACACGCTCTGAAGCATGCAGAGCGCGGCATCTATACAGGGCGAAGCCTGGGCAGCGTCAGCGCGGAGAGATTGACGGCAAACTTCACACCAGTTCCCGGCGGGCAACAGGTGAAACCCAGATTGCGTAAGCTCGTCACGTTTGCGCAGATGAACCTGGCGTCAGCGGTCTACGTCGGCCGGATGGACATGATCTTCTGTATGAACGTCTTGATTTATTTCACCGAGGAACGCCGGCGCGCACTCGTTCAACGCTTCTACGACACATTGGAGCCAGGCGGCTATCTATTTCTGGGTCATTCGGAATCAATCTCCAAAATGCCGGTGAAGTTTCAGGCCATCGTCCTGAATGACTGCATTCTTTACCGCAAACCGACGGCGGAGGAGCTTCAAAGGCCGGAGCTCGTAGCGGAGGGACGCGCGTGAGCATGCCGGACCGCGAAGCCGTCGAGATGTTCCTCCAGGAGGCTTCCGAGCACCTGCAGTATTTGCGGGAGTACGTGAGCGTATTGCAGGAGATCTCGCCTCGCTGGGAGGATCTTGAGCGGCTGTACATTTCCGCCCACACCCTGGGCGGCACTTCGGCGAGTTACGGATTTCCGCGCTTCTCAGAAATTGCCGCGAAGCTCGCCCACGTTTTCCAATACGCGCTGAATGCTCCACTGGGCGATGACTTGCATGGGCCACTGACCGAATTCTTGTCTGATGGCATTTCCCTGCTGGAAACGGATCTCCTTGAGATTAGCGATACGGGCAAAGAAAGCCTGGATGACATCGCTGCCTTCAAGGACCGCTATCGATTTGCATTTCCGACGGAACCACCGCCATTGAATTATCCTCAGCCGCAGACGCACGCGGAGCCAGCGAAGGCTTCTTCGCAGGAAACGGTCGTGGCTGCCGCAACGGGTTCGTATTTTGATGCCTTGCCGGCAGATGACGAAGTGCCCGACGAAATACTGGAATTCTTCCAGCCGGAAGCCGAGGAACATCTGCAGGTGGTGAGTGATTGCCTGATTTCGCTTGAGGGCAACAACAACCCTGAAGAGATCAACAAGCTCTTCCGCGCGATTCATACCGTGAAGGGTTCCGCTGCGCAAGTGGGTCTGAAGCGTCTTGGAGCGATTGCGCATCGCGTGGAAGACCTGATCGGCCGCTTACGTGACGGCGAGCTGGAACCGTCGCCGGCCGTGGTCGACATTTGCCTGGAATCCGTCGACGTCCTCAAGAAAACGTTACATCGCCAGTGGGCCGATGAAGTGAGCATGCGCACCGGCGTGGATTCTTTGCTCGGGCGGATTGCGGAGTTTGCTCCGGTTGAACTGGAGGATTCGACGGCGACCGCGACAACAGCCGACGACAAAGTTCTCACTGGAAGATTTGAAGAAGCTGCTCCGGCTATCACGGCCGCGAAGAAAACATTAAAAACGGCGGGCTCGGGGGCTGCAGCCGCAAAATCAGTGCGCATCGCCCTCTCGCGGCTAGACCGCATGATGAACACAGTCGGCGAGCTGGTCATCAACCGTACGCGGATGGTCGGGCGGGTGGCCGAGCTGGAAAAACTCGTCGACACGCTGAGCTTTTCGAAAGAACGGCTGCAAGGGAAGGTTGCGGAGTTCCAGGAGAAGTACGAATTTAACCGCATCAGTTCGTCGCGCCAGACAGGCCCTTGGAGCCCCTCAACGGCGCGGCAGACGCTTTCGAGCGCGGCTTCGGGTGACACATCGTTCTGGTCGGAATTCAGCGATCTCGAAATGGACCGCTACGACGATTTCAATATTCTTTCGCGGTCCATGGCGGAAATCTCGGCCGACGTGAACGAAGTGCTTTCGCAGCTTGAGGGATTCATTGGCCGCGTCGAAGGTGATATCGACGAGTTCACAAAGCTGGCCCATCATCTTCAGGATGAGATCACGGCAGCGCGCATGGTGCCGATTGGGACGCTGTACTCGAGGCTTTCACGCGCGGTGCGCGATGCTGCAAAATCCGCGGGCAAACTAGTTGACCTCGATCTTTCCGGCAGCGAGACGGAATTGGACAACAACATCATCCAGCAGATTTCCGATCCGCTGGTGCACCTCGTCCGGAATTCCGTAGCGCATGGAATCGAGCGCCCCGAAGATCGCATCGCTGCTGGCAAGCCGGAGTTGGGCAAGGTAACCCTTCGCGCCTATCATCGTGGTAATCACATTTACATTGAAGTGGAAGACGACGGCCGGGGCATCGATTACGAGCGCGTAAAACTGAGCGCGATTGAGCGCGGACTTGTTTCGCCGGAAACTGCGGACCGCCTCACTGAACGCGATCTCCGTGAAATGCTGTTCCATCCAGGCTTTACCACGGCGCCCGTCAAGACTGAACTAGCAGGGCGCGGCGTTGGTCTGGATGTCGTGCGCGCAAACCTGAACGCACTCAACGGCGAAATCGAGATACATAGTGTCAGTGGACAGGGAACGAAGTTTACACTGAAAGTGCCGCTGACACTGATCATCTCTCCAGCGCTCTTTATCCGCTGCGGAGTAACGAACTTTGCTCTGCCTCTAGCTGTCGTGGAAGAAATTCGTCGCCTCCGCGCGGACGAAATCGAGGACGTCGGTGGAAAGCTCCTCACCAAGGTACGCGATGTTGTGACCGAAGTCGTTAGGCTCGATACGTATCTGGGCTTGCCGCCTCTTGAACCAGTCAATGGTTACTTTCGAATGGTCGTTGCCAACGCAGGTAGCCGCCAGATTGGCTTGGTGGTCGAAGAAGTCCTCGGCAAAGACGAAATCGTTATCAAGAACCTCGGCGAATACTTGCGCCGCGTGAAACTCTTTCCCGGGACGACCATCGCGCCGGACGGCAGCCTTATTTTGTTGATCGATTTGAATCGCATGGTGGCGAACGAGCCGACGGAACGCCGTCCGTTGCAGGCGAGCGCCAGCGCGGCGCGCATATTTGCGCCCGGCTCGGCCGCAGTAGCGCGCGGCACTATTCCTGCCGAAGCAATAGACCGGGTCGAACAAGAACGCCTGATCGTAGTTGCGGACGATTCTATCAGCGTGCGCAAGTTCGTCGGACGCATGCTCGAGAAGAACGGATATCGCGTGAAACTCGCCGCCGACGGAATGGAAGCAGCGGAACTCATAACTCAACACGGCTGCCACCTGGTGATTACCGACCTGGAGATGCCACGCATGACGGGTTACGAACTGATGGTGCAACTGCGGCAGAGCCCGACGACGCGGCGGATACCGGTGATGGTTGTGACATCGCGCGCGGGCGCCAAGCACCGGGATCGCGCCATGAAAGAAGGCGCTGCGGCATTCCTCACGAAGCCGGTCCAGGAAGATCAGCTGATCGCAGCGGTGGAGCAACTCATGGGATCGGAGGCGCGACCCGTCGCTCCGGTTGCGTAAACGACCATGGCTACCCCAGTGAACAAGAAATTTCGCGTGCTCATCGTGGATGATTCCGCCTTCATGCGGAAGGTCCTCGAAACGATTCTCAACGCTGACGATCAGCTGCAGGTTGCCGGTCATGCGAAAGACGGGCGCGAAGCCATTGCCCTGGCCGAATCTCTCAAGCCCGATGTCATCACCATGGACATCAACATGCCGCACGTGGATGGATTGCAGGCCACGGCTCAGATCATGACCACGAATCCGCGGCCGATCGTCATCGTCAGCTCCGAATCGAAGGACGGCGCAGCCAGCACTTTGAAAGCGCTGGAACTGGGCGCCATCGAATTTGTGGCCAAGCCATCCAGCGGCATCGACCTAGATATGCAAAGCGTGAAAGAAGATCTACTGCGCAAGGTGCGGATGGCGGCTAAGGTTCGCGTGGTGCGCACGGCCTCGCGGGTCGCTACAACAGTGCAGAAATCGAACGGCGAGGCTGCACCGAAAACGGCCCCCGCACCCGTTGCGACCCGTCCTGCGGCGAGCTCTGGGCCCGATCAACGGTTTCCCGTTGTCGTGCTGGCTGCCTCGACTGGCGGACCTGCAACGGTCATGCGCTTGGCCCCGGGCTTTACGCGCGATTTTCCCGCTGCCGTCATTTTGGTGCAGCACATGCCGGCAGCTTTCACCACGCAATACGCGGTACAACTCGCGGAGTTCACCGGCATTCGCGTGAAAGAAGCGGAACCTAATGAGTCCCTCCAACCAGGCACTCTTTACATTTGTCCAGGGGGCCACCACTTGCGCGTGACCGCATCGGGCCGCATTCAGCTTGACGGAAGCAGCGGGCGCATCAACGGCTATCTGCCGAACATGGATGTCACCATGGAATCCGTTGCGGCTTTCGCGGGCGCCATGAGCATCGGCGCGATTCTCACAGGCATGGGCAACGACGGCGCAATCGGCGCGAAAGCGATCAAAGCAGCTGGTGGCTTGGTGCTGGCTCAGGATGAAGCGACGTGCGTAATCTTTGGGATGCCGGCGGAGGCCGTGAAAGCCGGCGCTGTGGACGAAGTGCTTGGCATTGATGATATTTATCCAGCGATCGAAAAACGGGTGATCGGCATTTGCCGCTCCACACCCGTGGGAGTTCGCTAATGCGTGTGGCATCGCCATCCGCTAAATCCCACGCTGCACGTACGGAACAAATCATTCTCTTCCGCGTGTCTGGGCAGGTTTTCGCGGTGTCTTCCGCTTCCGTGCAAGAGGTTCGCAGCGTGGACAGCCTCTCCGGTGCTGCGACAGAAATCAACCTGCCAACTCTTCGCAAGGTTCGGCACGTGGTAAGGCGAGGGGACAAATCGCTTTACGTCGTCAACGCAGCCGCCCATTTTGGATTGCCAGCGTCATCAGCGGGTCTTGTATTTGTGCTGAGAAAAACGCGAACAGCATTGCTCGTGGACGGCATGGATAAGATGGCGACGATGAACCGGCTGCAGGCGCTTCCACTTTCGTATTGCCACGAAGAGCGGCAGTGGTATCGCGGGTTAACAGCGTTGGATCAGAACGTGATTCCGGTAGTGAACCCCGAAGGATTCTTAACCGCCGACGAGTTTGCTTTGCTCGATGCCTCATTGCCCCCCCTTGAAACACCCGAGGAAACAGCAAGCAGCAGCACGGAGCTGCCGCAATGACCCAGACGCAGACCATCGAACTTGCATCGCAATCGTTCGTCCTGCTCCGGCTCGGAGAGCGTCGCTTTGCGGTAGCGGCCATACAAATTTCCGAGCTTGTGGCTCCGAGCCGCATCTTTCGCTTTCCTCACCGCACGCCGAAACTGGAAGGGGTGATCTTGCGGAGAGGCCGAATCGTTCCAGTTTGTGATGTCGCTGATACGCTGCTCGGCAAAGGCCTTAGCTCGCGCCGCTTTTATCTCATCGCAGTTCGCCATTATGGGATCAAGAGCGAATGGGTGGCTCTGCCTGTGACAGGGGATTGCGAGCTGATCGCCGCGGAAATGACAGTGTCGGGTGAGGCGGACGCTCCTCACGTCGCCGGATGGATATCGCACAACGGCGAAGTCATTGAAGTGCTGAATCTGGATGCGCTCACGCCCGGCGATGATGGGGTGTCCACCTCCAAGCCTGCTCCCGTAGTTCTGGAGGCCAGACCGTGATGCCTCCGGGCCGTGGGCCAAAGATTTTGGTGATCGACAGCAACGTCTATCTTACAAAGCGGATTGGCGATGCACTGAAACGCGAAGGCTTCGAAGTCGTCTCGAGCACGCAAGCGGCCTATGCGCTGACGAATCTCGAGTATGACGCCCCCACGGCCATCCTATGTTCGACAAGCATGCGCGAGATGGGGGCTCTCGAGATTGCCAAAATCATCCACGCCGATCCGAAGAATGCCTCTTTGCAAATCATCGCTCTTGGCGACGGCAGCCAGCGCGCGCTGATGGAAGCGTTTCAGGGCGGTTGCGACGACTATGTTGACCGGCAAAGCACGCCGGCGGTCATCGCCGCACATATCAAGAGCATCGTTGTCAGCAAGACGGAAGGCTTTCAGCCAACGCAAATGCTTGCGCAGTCGGATACCAGCCTCAGCGGCAACTTGACTCACCACGATCTTCCCGGCGTGATGCAGATGCTCGGGCATGCACACCAAACCGGAGCGCTACACATCAATGCAGGCCAAATGGACGCCGTGCTTTTCTTTGACGCCGGCGAGATTGCCCACGCGGAGTGCGGCAGCCTGTTCGGTGACGAGGCGGTCATTCACATTCTGAAGAACTGCGTGCAGGGCGGCGCCGGCGTTTACAAATTTGCTTATGGGACAACTTCACCGCAACGGACTGTGTTGCGGTCCACGACCGATTTGATGCTCGATGCCATGCGCGAGTACGACGAAGGAGTGCGCGATTTGGCAGATAAGGAAGCGCTATGAGCGAGGCGATGACTGTTCCACCGCTGAATGAAACAGAGACGAAGCGAACACCAACGGTCTATTTCATCGATGACAGCGCAACCATGCGTGAAGTCATCAAAATTGCGTTCCGCCGCGAGAACATTAATGTGATCACTTGCGCGGACGCCGCGTCTGCGCTGGCCCAGTTTGAGCAAACCAAGCCGGACGTCGTCATCACCGACGTGATCATGCCGGATCAGGACGGCTACTCGGTTTGTAACCAGATTAAGCAACATCCCGACTACGGCCAGACACCCGTCGTGTTGATGTCCGGCGTTGTTAACAAAAGTGTCGCGGACAAAGCCGTTGCGGTTAAGGCCGACGAGTTAATTCGCAAACCGTTTCAGCCGCAAGATCTGATCGGACGCGTCAAGAGCTTGCTCGAACCGAAACGCGAATCCGATGCACCGGCCGTAGAACGTCCAGCCTCCTCGAACGCGCTCAGCAATCTTTTCGCGCCGCCGCCTGCGGCTCCGCGCACCGTGTCGCCGCCTCCCCCTGTGGATCAGAGGACTCCAGAGTCCATTTGGCCACGAGCCCTTGCCGAAGCTTTCATTGCCCCCCGGCCGGGTGACGCAGCGATTTCTCAGCAAAATGTGCAGCAGCCAGGCGCACCGTCTGTCCGGCCGGCTCCCACTGCGGGAGACATACAAAAACTGCGGGCTGAAATCGCCCGCCTTGACCTTCTTGTCAAGAAACTGCAAACCGAAATGCAAATCGAGCGGCAATACACTCAGGCGCTCGAACTTCAAATACAAACGCTTACCCGGATAGACTAGACGCCAGTGGCCAAGTAACTCTTTCGTTTCACTTCTCAGTTCGTAAAGTTGACGCTGCACTGCTATTTCGGTAGCTTCGCTCTTTGTTCTTACGGTATGCATTCACCGAGGCGGGGGCTCACATGAACGGCAAGCGCGGTTCTCCGATTTCTCGGCGTGAATTCGCGCGGCGTGCGGCCATCGTTTCCGCCGTGTCCATTGTCCCGGCAAACGCACTCCCGATGCACTCATCGGTCGCCGAACTTTCTCCGAAGGATACAACGGATTTATCATCGCTTTCTCCCGAGAACCAGGCAGAGGCCGAAGCGCGATATCAGGCAATTCTGGGTACTTATGGCTCGCGTTTTTCTAACGCGGAAAAATCGGAACTTCTCCGGCTTTGTTTGTTAGCTCAGCCTCCCCTCGAAAATCTGCGGAAATACGCAATCGAAAATAGCGACGGCCCGGCGCTGTATTTGAAACCTTTGGTTGAGAGGGAGAAGAAGCCTGGGTCCACTGCTATTCCCCGCACGGCCGGTCAAGCAGCAAAGAAGCTCTGAGGAAATTCTGCGATGCCCGCCGAAGAAATCTTTTATCTGCCGTTGACTGAACTTGCCAAGCGGATCGAGACGAAGAAACTCTCGCCTGTCGAACTGACACAACTCTATCTTGACCGTAGCACGAAGCTAGGTCCCCGTTTTAACGCTTACGCGCGCATGACGCCAGAAATCGCTTTGGATCAGGCAAAGGCCGCGGAAAAGGAGATTCAACGCGGTCACTACCGCGGGCCATTGCACGGAATACCGTATGCAGCGAAGGACTTGCTGTCGGTCAAAGACGTCCCCACCACTTGGGGGGCAAAACCTTATGCCGATCAAGTCTTCCACTACGATGCGACAGTGATCGAACATTTGAACCGAGTAGGCGCCATCCTCATCGGCAAAGCGGCCATGATTGAGTTGGCTGGCGCGATGGGCTACCGATTTGCTTCCGCATCGCTGCAGGGCGCCGCAAAAAACCCATGGGATACAAAATCCTGGACGTGCGGATCGTCTTCCGGTTCGGGGGCTATTGTCGCCGCGGGTCTGGCAGCATTTGCCATCGGGACAGAGACATGGGGCTCAATCATCTGCCCTTCGGCGTTCTGCGGAGTCACTGGTCTGCGGCCCACCTATGGCCGCGTAAGCCGTTACGGTGCGATGGCTCTAGCACCTTCGATGGACAAGATTGGTCCCATGGCCCGCACTGCGGAAGACTGTGCCCGGGTTTTCGCCGCAATCGCGGGGCACGACCCCAAAGATCGCAGCACTGTGCCCATAGACAGAGGCGCCTTCACGTATTCTCCATCTCTGGAACTCAAAACGCGACCCCTTAGGGTAGGCTGGCTGGCGAACGCGTGGAAGAAGTTAGACTCTGGAGTGGCCAAGGCGGTTCTCGCGGCAGAGAAGGTCGTAAGGAAATATTCCGCCAGCACGAAACCAGCGGAGCTCCCCGAAGGACCGTTTGAAGATGCGGGGAACGTTATCGTCGCGGCGGAGAGCGCGGCTTCGTTTCGCACGCTGATTCGTTCTGGAAAAGTTAGCGAGCTGACGGACCCACTCGGCCAAATTGCGGGATACGCCAATGAACAATACTCAGCCGCCGATTACTTACGAGCGCTCAGCGTGCGGGAGATTCTGCAGAGAAAGATGGAACCTCTATTTGATTCGTTTGACGTGCTGGTGGCTGCCGCTCAGCCCATTCCGGCATGTTCGCTGGAGGCCAACCTGGAGACCGATCTTGCTTTCCCGGATCCACTCGGCGCTATCGGCAATTTATGCGGACTTCCTGCTTTGTCCGTTCCCTGCGGCTTCACAGACAAAAATCTTCCTGTTGGATTGCAATTCGTGGGACGGGCCGGCGACGACTTTGCTGTAATTCAGGCAGCGCGAACATTCCAGCTTCACACAGACTGGCATCACAGACATCCGAAGCTTGCGTGAACCCAAGGCGTTACTTTGTGCGCGACACGAGCAGGCTACGCGTTGGGAGAGGCGTTCAGGGCTGTTCGCACCGCGCGCAAGATACTGCCTCGGCTGAATGGCTTGGTGAGAAGGAGCCGATTAACATCGGCTTGGGCAGTTTCCGCCATCGTCTGCTCGCTGTAGCCGGACATGTAGACCACGCTGATGCCTGAATGCTGGCGTTGCAATCTCCGCGCTAGCTCTTTGCCGGTCATGCCCGGCATGACCATGTCGGTCACAAGCAGATCGATGGCCGCATTGTGTTCGGTTGCTAAGCGCAATGCCTCGGCGCCATCCTGCGCTTCGATGACCTTGTAGCCTCCGGATTCCAGAAACTCGCGAGCTACTTCGCGCACGTCTTGTTCGTCTTCAGCAAGTAAGATGGTTTCCGTGCCGCGAGGCGCTTCAGCAAAAGCGAGAGGCACGCTTCCTTTGTCTTCGGGCTGGTCCACTCGGGGAAGATAAATCTTGAATGACGTTCCCTTTCCAACTTCGCTGTAGACCCAGATGAAACCGCCACTCTGTTTCACAACCCCATAAACCGTTGCGAGGCCTAGGCCTGTCCCCTTGCCCGGTTCTTTGGTTGTAAAGAACGGTTCAAAAATGTGCGCCTGAGTATTCGCATCCATCCCTGTGCCTGTATCGGAGACCGCGAGCAACACATAGCGGCCGGGCTTGACTATCGGATGTGTCGAGTTATATGTGCGGTCGAGATCGGCATTCGAGGTTTCAATGATAAGCCGGCCGCCCGTCGGCATGGCATCCCGGGCGTTCACTGCCAGATTCATGATGATCTGTTCCATCTGACTGGCGTCAGCGCGAATTGTCCCGAGGTTCGGCGTTGTGCGAATTCCCAACTCGACGTCTTCACCGATGAGCCGTGGCAGCAGTTTACCCATGTCCTCGACAACCCCGTTCAGATTCATCACGCGTGGTTGCAGCACCTGCATGCGGCTGAATGCAAGGAGTTGCTTAGTCAAGGCCGTCGCGCGATCCGCCGCGCGATCAATCTGCGTGATTTTTCTGGACAAGCGGTCTGTGGGAGGCAGTGCGTTCATCAAAAGCTCGGTATGGCCCTTGATGACCATTAGGAGATTATTGAAGTCGTGCGCAACACCGCCCGCCAGACGCCCCACCGCCTCCATTTTTTGCGCTTGCCGGAGCTGCTGCTCCAGAAGATGCCGTTCGCTGATATCTTGCGCAACAACGAGGCGTACTTTTCGCCCGGCGTAGTCGAACTGGTGCGAAATCATCTCGACTTCAAAAACCTTGCCGTCCTTCTTGCGATGTTTGCATAGCCCCTCGAATCGGGAGGTAGCCCCCCCATCTTCTCCGGGATGCGCCTCCGGAGAAGCGGGCTTCTCTTCAGCCCGAATGTCGAACATGCTCTTGCAACTAAATTCTTCTGGCGCGTACCCATACTGCCGGACTGCGGCATCATTCACCTGGATAAACTGCAGAGAATCGTTGTCCATCACCCAAGTCGGCAGCGGATTGTGCGAAAACAGCAGCCGGAACACGGATTCACTCTTGCGTAGAGCTTCTTCGGAACGCCGACGCTCAATCGCGAGAGCGATGTGGCCTCCCACGGAATCGAGAAACTCGAGATCTCGCATGTCGTAGGCGCTTTCGTTCTGATAATGCTGAACAACGAGAACTCCGATAGTTGCAGTCGGTGTTTTTAGTGGCACGCCAAGCCAGGCTGGAGATGGCGAGCCGACGAGTTCGACCTCTCCCTGCTGCGCAAGGCGATCGAACTCGGATTGAGGAATCAGCATTGCGCTGCCCGTGCGGAACACAAAAGCAGTGCAGCTGCGTCCGACTCTCTGCGGTGGCGGGGCGGTATCAAGCTGATCTACGAAAAATGGAAAATAGAAAGTGTCCTGTATCGGATCATGGAGAGCGACGAAACAATTCTCTGCGTATAGAACCTTCTTAAGCGCCTGGTGGATACCTTCAAGCAGTTGATCCAGATTGGCGGTCTGATTCAGTGCATGGACCACTTCCGAAATGACCTGACGCTCCGCCTCCATGCGATGTAACCCGGTTACATCCACAAAGCTTGCCACCAGACCGTCGACATGCGAATTGATCGGACAGCTGCTGATCGTCGCTTCAACCCAGCGCCATTCGCCCGTCTTGCTTCGGAGGCGCCAGCGGCCTTTTCGAGTGTTCTTAGGAACTTCAGCGAGTCCGCGCAGACGATCCAGCATTTCGCTAGCATCGTCTGGATGCGTGAACTCCGTTAGCGGCCTGCCAACGAGTTCGTCAGGACGCCAGCCGAGCATCCGAGTGGCGCCTGCGTTTGCATGAAGGACATTTCCGTCCGGACTGAGAATGGCCAAGAGCTCGCGCGCGCAATCGAGCAATGTAGCGAGCTGCTCTGGACTGGCTGTTACGCTTGGCTCAAGAAAGGGGCGTTGTGACATAGGTCGCAGCTAGCGAAAACGTTTTCGTACCCCAAGGGACCGCGGTGGATGCAAACTCCTCCGCCTTACGATCGCGTTCTAGAACGACCTTACGGGCTGTGGTTTAGTGAGACGTTTTAATTATAACGGATTCACCTGGCCTGGCTAAGACACCGGACAGGCAGTGTTGCGAAAATATGACTGTCCGGACGTACAGGGTCTGACGGTTCTAGCTGGCCCACTTTCCACCATAGAGAGAGCGTGCTACGCTCCACTCCGTTTGTGAACTAATCTTCGTGCGCCAGCTTCTCAAGAGTATCCCTTTGCTGGTGGGAGGAAATGTGCCAACGCATGAAATCTGGAAAGATATGTTTGTCCTGGGACTGCCCCTGATCGAGAAGATTCTCCGGCCGATCATTGTGTACGCGTTCTTGGTCGTGAGCCTCAGACTCTCCGGAAAACGCGAGCTGGTCCAGCTTAATCCGTTCGACCTCGTCGTTTTGCTGACCCTTTCGAATACGGTGCAAAATGCCATCATCGGTGACGATAACAGCGTCTCCGGTGGCTTGATCGGCGCCACTTCCCTTTTGCTCATCAACTATCTCGTGGTCCGTTTTCTTTACGGTCACCATAAACTCGAGCAAATTGTCGAGGGAGACTCCGATGTGCTGATCGAAAATGGCAAACTGCGAGGCGCGCGATTGAAGAAAGAGCTGATCACTCCGTCTCAACTTGAAGCGGCAGCGAGAAAACAGGGCTTTGACTCGCTCGCCGAAGTCGACAAATGCATCCTTGAGCCAAGCGGCACACTCTCCTTTACTGGAAAAAAACCAGCCTCCGAAGAAGTCCGCCATCAGGAGCTTCTCGCCCGGCTCGAGAAGTTAATGGAAGAAATTGTTCGGCTGAGAGGCTCCCAGCCACCGGCGCGTGCTTAGCTGTCACCGGCCAGCAAACTCCGATGCTAGTGAAAGTGAACCAAGAAAGCGGTCAGTGCAAACGCGACGCCGCCCGCTCCTACCAGCATTCCCGCGATCCAGTATCCTCGCCGTTTGGTAAGTAGAGTCATCGAGCAAATCACCAGGCCAACTTCGATGAGCCCCTCTCCCCCATCAAAGCGATCCGCCCGTCGGCTGACGAGGTCGCGTTCTTTTTCCAACTCTTTAGCTTTCTCGCTGATGTCGTCTTTGTCCCCTTCGTAGCGCTCTACTTCCTTTATATACTTCTCGTGTAATACGGCAGCCTTTTCCTTGTCCAGGGGGGCCAACGCACCAAGCAAATCTGCGACGCTCCGCATTTCGTGCAAGCGTAT
>Ga0210402_10000737_pt1 | contig 35602 bp, 44 predicted proteins | sample IncBWC7MmetaG_FD_161055 | JGI IMG/M metagenome (GOLD analysis project Ga0210402, IMG submission 161055) | Forest soil microbial communities from Barre Woods Harvard Forest LTER site, Petersham, Massachusetts, United States - Inc-BW-C-7-M | ecosystem: Environmental > Terrestrial > Soil >...
ACAGAAGCGGAGCATCACCATGCGGCGTCGCTATTTCAAGAACACGCTGACCTTTTCTGAAAGGCTGGCAAAAGTAGCCAAGCGATTCCGAGAGGAAGCATGACTAAACCTCCGGGACCCGAACGGGACGAGCTCATAAAAAAGGCTCATCAGGCAGATACGGCCGCTCACATAGACCAATGGGTTTCCTCGCCGGGGTTGAGAGCGCCGACCTAATAGTAAGGCCGCCTTAGTTGGCGGCCTCTTTCATTTCCATGATGGGTGGGACCAGCCCCGCGCGCCCTTGTTCTCGTGCTGGGGTTTTTACCGCTTATCGACAGCCAGCGGAAACGCTTCATAATCGGATCATGAATCCTACCGCTGCCGGACTACTCGGGTGTGTCGGCCATTCCTGACTTTGGCGGCGGCGGCAAGGGCATCCAGTGAGTGGGTTCATGGATGGCTCCTTCGATCCACATCGCCACACGTATTACGCCATCCTGAGAATAAGTCAGAATCCAGGTGCCCGTGGGGGCGGTACTCATCGGTTGCCATGTACCGAACTCTGAGGTGCCCATGGGGCAGACTATATAGCATCTCCGGGTCAACCCAGCCACCGCCCGGAAATTCAAATTGAGACACTACCGACCGGTCAGGTGTTGGGGGAGGACAAAGGTAAGGCCGCCCCTTGAGGCGGCCCCTTTCATTTCACAACCGCCTCAGCCTTCTGGCGTGGCTCGCAAGACGCTGGCGGTTGCGTCAGAATGGTTAATATTAGATCGACCCAAACAACTAGGCTCCGCGGCTAGATGCCGAGGTCAAAAAAGCTTAGAACAGCACTGTTTAACTTAGAGATTTATTTAAAGCTTATAGTATCGGGAGCGGCGTTTTATGAACGAAAGAATTGCCCGTTTGCGTGCCCACCAACGCAACATTGATCGTTATCAGGGCCTCTTCAAATCCAGCTTGAGTGCGGTTGAATTGCTGTTCGTCGAACGACGCTTGTCTGAAGAGCGGCTTGCTTTGGCGACGTTGCAATCTATGAGCCCCAGCAATTCGTTGGAGGAATAGCGCGGGACCGAAGCCGTTAGCAAAGCAAAAAAGCCCGCCATTCGCGGCGGGCCCAAGTCACAGGGAGAATGTGCCGTGAAACGGCAATCGCAATGTACGGCGATTCTCGCTTCCAGTGTGTGCCATATCGAACACACGGGACTTCATTCTGAAGTCTGGCCGGGACCGAAGCCCCGCGCGGGCCAGCGCATGGTTGGCCAGCGGGCCCGGCTGAATCAATTATCTTTAGGAACCGGAACCTCCGTTCGCGCCCACACTTGGTCCTTTGCGTTACCGGAACCAAAAGGAGGGTCGCATGACGAAACTCTGGCTTCTTGGCACCGCGCTGGTTGTTTCTTCTTTGCTTGCGGGACCTGTGATGGCGAAGAAAGCAAAGACCAGCCATCCAGCCCCCGCGACCGTTTGCGATCCCAGGGACCCGGGAAATCCGTTCAGCAAGAAATACGAGTTCTTGGAATGGAGCGATTGGCGAAGGGTGGGCGGCTGGGACGATCGTAACGAATACACCTGCCAGCCCATTCCCTCTTAACGCCCGCAATCATGGTTGGTAGCGAAGTCGCGCGCGCAGAAACGCACAGCCTTGCTCAGCGACCAGCCTTCTGGAGCGCAGACCTGAGCCGGCGCCTCGCTGATACATTAACTTTTCTAAAGTGAGCAAAATGGACCATCGCCAGGACAGGCGTGGTCCCATGGTGGTTTCATCACCAAAGTCACCCGGGTGACTTGGTAGGTACGACCGGATGCTAATACCGCACTTAGCATCTGATGAAGATGGCCCCAGCATGTACCCCCGCGCTGGGGCCGTTTTCTTTGACACTGCGCGATCGAGGCGGACCTTTAAGGGAGCACGCGCATTGAGGTGTCCTAAGACCGGGGCGACCTGAACGTGGAGCTTTGGCCATGAGCATTATTCCTCTTCACCTTCAAAGAAGGTTCGAGCAGCGGTGGGCCGCTAGATTTGCCCCGCGGGTTGTGTCGGCCACACCCAAAAGCATTGTCTTGAGAGGCACCGATCAAAATCCCGCGTTCAGCAAAGGAAAAGCCCGCCGGGTTGCGACTAAGCCGATCGGCGCCGGCGCTTCATAACTTTCGGAAATGACGGTTTAGGAGTTTCCAGACATCAGCCATGAGTGCCTGCTGCTGTTCTGGTGTGAAACAAGCTGTGATCTCCTCCCATTTTTCGCCTGTCAGCAACCGCACCTGACTGGTTTGGCGAGGCGGCTCATTTACAGCGGCGCCCGCGGCTTTCCTTGATCGGCGCGGCTTACGGGAATGGACGAGCCGGGAGACGCTACAGGGAAATTTGACGACGTTGCTATTTAAGGACGAGTCAATCCGTGGCGTGCTAAGCACTGTCAGCCTCGGTCATGGCTTAAACTTTCTGTGTTAAGGGCCTGTGGAGAGTTGCCGGTTCGCCCTAGCTGCCCACCGCGGGCACTCATAAGACGTTGACAGAGTTTCTGCCAGTCGGAAGTTTCCGACAATGGGCAGGCCGCCTGGTCGAGCCGGGGTTGAGGGGCGAGCAAATGATGTTGTGGTGGCGGTCTTTATGGTCGGTCATCGGAGAGACTTGGAGCAATACCCCGGGCGCGGTGAAGACCATCATAGTTGCTGGTGTTGGCACGATCGTTGGTGCTTGGATTTCCAGTCGATCTCAGACGAAACGCCGCGTAATCGATGAATTAAGGGCAATCGGTGCAGCGCGGGCTCTCTGTTTCTCAATAACAAATCGCGCGATCGGGTTAAAGCGTCAACACGTTGTGCCGCTGAAACAACGATTTGACCAAGCCGTCGCCACTTTTCAAAAACACAAAGGGGGTGTGCTGGAAATTCTTTTGGATATGAACGATCTGGCTCAAGTCAAGTTCCCAGATAATGTGCTTGAGCGGGTGATCTTCGAGAAATGCAACGTCGGAACAAGAGCGATGGCGTTAACGGTCACGCTTTCGGCAGCAATCGAGGATCTCAAAAACGCAATCGACTACAGGAAGAAATTGGTCTCCGACTTCCGTGAAATAAACAATTCGTTGACTGATCGGGAAAGGATAGAGGTCTATGTAGGTGCGCGAAGAGCTGGCCAAACCGATGTGCGGTTTGCAGACAACATCAAAGCCTTACATGTCCTCACTGACGATTGTATCTTCTTCAGCATGGCGCTGACAGACGAATTGGTGCTTTACGGCAACAAGCTGCGATCGCGAAATAGATTCAAATTTCGATTGGGGATACCGAAGTTCTTGCCAGCGGACTGGAGCGCAGTAAAACATTTGCCTCCATGCGTCAGAGTATTCAGATTGGAGTACAAACTTTAAGCCCAATCCTACGAAAACAAGGCGGCTGCTAGGCTGGCTTAAATCAATTTTCCGAAGATAAGCTTCCGTTGTGTCGCGCAGCGAGCAAACCGCAATCCCTAGCGGCTTCCCTCCCGACCAGATCGGCGGAATCATGGGATATGCCGCCTGCCATCAACCGCCCGCAAAAGATCACCTTCGCCGAGATGCGCTCGTCAGGCGTTCGCGGGATTCCTGATCTATTGCTCGGATTACCGGTGCAGCCATCATGTCGCGCTTGCGGCAAGCGAGGCGCCGATGTGCGGCCGGATTTCAGCTGGAATGCGAAGCCGGTCGGCGGGGCTAAGCGCTCGTCCTGGCCATCTTCAAGATCTGACGATTGATGGTCGAGCAATAAGAAAATGCTCAAGCTTTTTGCCCGCCCTGAGCTGCCCCTGTACCCAATGCGGTTGCTTTCCTCGGCCGGACCATGTCTCGGCATTATTTTTTGGGTTCTGGTATTTCGGAAGAACCTTCGGATAGGCACGGTGCGGCGGCCGATTGGGCCCAATCGCGCTATTAGCGTTTGCAAGCCTGCGAAGACGTTCTTCGAGCTTGGCCTTCTCCTCCGCTATCCTGCGAGCCAGAATCGAAGTCATCTGTTCGTGCAAACGCCACAGCTCATCTGCGGACATGGATTTGAAAGCATCGCCTTCCATGGGCTGGACCCTCCGGTGCTATTCCCCCCAGGCCAAGGCGCCCTCCGACGCAAGCGGAAGTTCCCCTGGCGCAGGAGGAGATATAACATAACCAGCTACCATTCGGAACAATGGAAAAAGCCTTGCAGTCCCGGCGAGGCGGAATTTTGGCCGTGCATTCTCGAAACAGCGGTCGCACAACTAAGTTAGTTTACGCCCGCTGGGCACCTAGGCCGCCCTCCGGCCGCCGCGCCGCACGGGGCCGCAGCCAGTCGGTCGTTTGCTGCGCCATGACCGCTGGCGCCGCCCCGCGCCTTTTGCTTTCGCTTCGGCCCTGCGTACCCGGTCTCGAAGTTGCTGAAGTTCTTCAAATTGTTGGGTCAGCATCTTTACCCGAAGATAAAGAAGACGACGATCATAAAGCTCAGTGTGGTTACTCATACGCCCACCCACAAAAGTCGCGCCTATGCCGCAAATGTGGCCGAGCCCACCATAATTGTGGAGTCAAAAACGCAGTTCGGACTAACGGAACAATATTAACGTTGCTTATTCGCAACAGTCCACTGCATGCTTCAGATTATCACCAGCTTTGTTTTATCCACTCCTATCCTGCCTGCCGCGGCGAACTTCGGATCTGATCGAAAAACTGTTCAAAGCGTTCGTGCATCGGATAATTCCTGAACGTAGTCGCGTGCGTACCCCCTACCCCGATTTGCTCGCTTCAATGCCTCAATGAAACTCGGGTTGAGTGCGGCGAACACGTCAAACTTGTCGGCATATACGTCCAACGCTTTACCCGGACCGAGCTTTCTAGCCTCCTGAACGATCTCGAATGAGTCTTTCGAGAGAGGCTCGATGATCGCTATGACTTCGTCCGTCAGAAATTGGTCAGCCATCTTCTCGAGATGCTGCAAAAACTCCAGGCGCATTTCGATCGGCATTTCACCCCGCAGCGCCCACTTTGTTATGCTGGCGCAAACCATCGTGAATTTGTGCCCCCTGGAGCAATGCTTTAAGAGATCGCATTCCGCTTCGGTCATGCCAATTCGCCCTCGATTACTTTTGGCGCAGGCAACCGAACAGAAAACTTTGCGGCCAGCTGCTCCATCCGTTCCAGCACTTGCGCGGTCTCGCGTGCGCTAAGCTCAATTTTGCCTTCAACCTTCACTGCCAGCGTCGAGCTCTGCGGCGCAACTCTGTCCATAACGATGCCTATAGCGCGTCCGAAATCACGATGCTTTGGATCGTCCAATATTTTCTTGATCGCCCTAACAGCGTGCGGACCCATAACCGTGATGTATTGCCGCGAAACCTCCGCAATGGCGGCCTGCACCTTCGGATCAACGTTCAACTGATAGGCCATCTGGGAAAGTGACTGACGGGACGAATTCGCATTCCCGTATCCAGCTTTCCTCGCGGCGAAAGTCATTGCCCCGTGCGATCGAGGCGCCTCGAACAACGCGATCACATATCGCTGTTGTTTTTGGGTTAAAGCTGAGAAGGCTTGACCGGGCGAAGTTTCCTGTAGCGAATTCACGGCAACCTGCTAGGCGGCCGATACGATGTTGCTGGTCATCGAGTGAATAGGCGCGCCAAGACCGCTCGGCACTTTCCACTTCAGTTGCGTTCCTGCAGGCACAGTAAAACGCTTGGTTGCTCCGTTTTCGAAAGAGCTGAACCTAATGCCGTCCGGCAGGCCGGTCGGCTGACCTGCGGCATTGAACATTTGAAGTTCGATCTGATCGCCACCGGCAACGAGGCCGGAAACGGTGACCAGATATGAACCTCCATTCTGGGCCAAAAATGGTGGCGAGTCTGTTTTTAAGTTGGTGTGTGCGATTCTCTCGATTGCCATTGTCTTAGCTCCATCCGGTGAATAAAGTCATATTGAGTATTGCGGGAGTTTTTAGCTCTCCGAGCTGCTGCATCTTTGCCAATCGCTCCAGCAAGGGCTTGTCGGTCCTGCGGGCAATCCATCGCAATGCCTTGAGAAGGTTGCGAGCGTTCTTGTTCAGGATGGCTTCGGCGTTGATTTGCTTCACCATCGACTCGAATAATTTCGCAGCCTCTGCATCGACGGACCAGAGCTCGACGGCAAAATCTTTCAATTCAGACATGGCTAGGGCGTCCTCAGATCGGTGCCGAGAAGCAGAAAACCGTACGGCAATTTATCGCGCACCAAGTCTGTTACAAATTCCGCAACCGCGATGTCTATTTTTGCCGCGCTCATTACTTCGGCGCTCAGGTCTAGCTCGATTTGCCGGCGATCGTTAGTCTTCGGGTTTATGATGTCAAAGGTCATTATGCTGCCTCCAGTACGCCGTTAGTGAGGACAATGTTCGCAAGCACCAGTTGGCGCTGCGCTTCCTGATCGCCGCTCAAAAGCCGCTTCGTCCATTCGCTGTTGCGGAGCGCATCGGCCTTCCATCGCTTCACAGCCTCGTATTCCTCGTGAGGAGCCTGCCGACCGGAAAGCATTTCCTTGATCGCGCCTTCGGAAACTCCAATGTCACGTAACCAACCGGCGCCGACCGCCATTTGTCGGAGCTCTGAAGAAGGGACTTCGGGAAGATCGCCGGACATGCCAACCTCAACAGGATCCGCCTCGGCCTTCGCCTTCAGGGCTTCTTCAAAATGGGCGCGCTCCTTCGGATCCCCACTTACTAGCCGGTCAATCCTATGGCCTTTGCTTTGGTATCGGTCGGCAACCGGATCAAACTTGGGCCGGTTCGCTTCGAGATATTCCTTCGTCATCTGGGCCAGTTTGTCCGTTGCCATCGCGTTTGCCTTGTCACGCGGAAAGAGCCACGGATCGGTCGGCGCGGATTCGGTTTGTGCCTGGTCGGTCATGCTCATGCAGCCTTCGTTGTTGAAGCTACCTGCATTTGACGGGCGCAAATCGCAGAAACCTGTGCTTCTATCGACCTGACGATTGCCTCGTTGGCATCGTGGAATTCTTCGGCACTCGGCCTAATGCTGGAAGGATCCGTGTGTCCAAACTTGGGATGCTCCCCATAAGGAAGGCCGAGCGGGAGCTGGCCTTCACCGGCAGGCGGGATGTGCCGATACCACTCCGCATCCAAGAGAGCCTTGCAAAAGCCGAAGGCATGTTCCTGCTTCTGGTTCCCGACCATCATCCCTGGAACCGTGCAACCACCAGGAACCGAGCCACCAGCCTTTAGTGTTTTTCTCGCATACGAAATCAGATGCTTGGCGGCCTTTCCGATGTGATCCAAGGCAGAAACGAAATCACCTTCTCGGGCTTCCATATCGGCGCGAAACACTTTTGCCTGTTCGCCAAGAGATACAGCAGCCGCGCTGGCACCGGCTTCCCTGTCAAGACGTTCGGCCAGAGTGACAGCAGCCCGCAATTCCGAGACCTGGCGCTCAGCCATTTCTAACTTCGCGCGGTGCTGGCTCAAAGCCTTCGCGGCGCCAGGACGCTGCTCGAATTCCTCCAGGCTCAGGATCGCCGTTTCCTGCTCAAGCTCCTTCAGAACAGCTTCAGCCTGGGCGAGCTTTGCTGCAATGGCTGGTGATCTAGGCTGCATGGTTCACGTCCTGCCTCGCCGTGGCTTCTGCGCAGGTTTTCCTGATGAAGTTCGCCAAAGACCTCTGCTCGCGAGCAGCCGCTTCCTGCAATCGCTGATGCAAGTCCGGTTCAAATTTGACCGTCACCTGTTTGCGTTCGTTGGACATCAAGGAAACTCCTTTCATGCCAACGAACATCGCTCATAAAATCGCCAACCGCAGCAAAATGCCGTCCAGCAATAACGCCAGTATTTCTGGACTAATGATTTTCAAGCAAAGGCCGACCGGATTTTCAGAACAACCACGCCGCTAAATTTGGGAAGGCAACATGGCCCTAAGGCCGACCTGAGTTTCTGAAAAGACGGCCGCGTTAGTGGATGATGAGGTTAAAAATCTCCAGAGAGTCGGCTTTCCGGGGTACCCCCACGCCCATACCCCCCCTTGATGCCTGCAGAAACGATTGGCCCTGCGAGGTTTCAAGCCGCTTCGCCAGGCATCGCTCGATAGCATCGGTTCTGTTGTCAGATGCCCGCTTAGGCATTTCGCTAGCAATATCAGCGATGTGCGATCAGTATTTAGCCGATCGGATAGGCTTGGGAAGATCATGGGAAGAAGTCAGGCACCTGCAATCCTGAGCCAGCACCTGCAATCCTGGCGGAGGGCAAAATAGAAAGATCTGCTCGGCAGTCCTTCGGATTTTCAAGTTCAATACTCATGCGCCAGGATAGAGATCATTCCTCGACTACCTTCAGCACACCTTCCACCTTCCACATCCCTTCCAGTTTGGTGGCTGACTTACCTTCCACATCCCCTCCACTCCCCTATTCATAGGGAGTGGAAGTGGAAGGTCAGCTGGATGTGGTCCAGACATAATTGTCACGAATGCCAATGATCGATTTAGCTGCCAGCTGATCTCTGATCCGCTTGAAATCGCGCCAGCGGTTACTGTCCTTTTGGTCGAGCACGCTGCGCCTCAGTAGTTCATCTTCCCATTGCTCAAGCGTGACGGTGCTGGTGCCGAGCGGCAGCTCAAGGTGTTTGGCCGCTGGCGTGCCGTAGTTGATTAGAGTTTCCGTCAGAGCATCCAATCCAACTTTCGCGTTGGCTGATAATTTGCGTTTTGTTGTGGTTGCCCTCGGGCCAGGTCTTTCCCCTTCAACGGGGACCACGATCGGCGCCGTAGTGCCATCGGAGTGAATTGTCATGCTTTCGACCGTGAAGCCGACGCTTTCGCCCTCCTCGCTGTCGTTAGCCTTGACAACCTTTGCCGAGCGCATGGTACCGCCATTGGACACGCTTACGGATGTGTCTACCGCGCCCAGCAAAGCTCCGTGGCCGCGTAGTCGATCGGTGTCGTGTGGTACATGATGCACCCACAGAAAATGCGCTGTAGGGCATTTCTGCTGGATCATGCCGGCAGTCAGGACCAGGGCGCCCATATCCTTTGGCGAGTTTTCATCACCGCCAGCCAAGGCGCGACTTACCGTGTCGATGATGATCAGCACGACGTTCTTACCTGTCGCCTGGTGAACCTGGGTGCAGATGCCGGCAATCTGATCTGCTGTGGCGCGATCGCGGAAATCATAGACGCCGCCGACGATCGCAAACGGCAGATCCTGCAGGCCATACTTGGTACGGAAGGCAATTGCCCGGCGCTCAACCAGCTTCTTGCGTTCCAGGGCGATGTAGACCACAGCCCCGTTGCTGACTTGCCGGCCATGCCAGGGAATCCCGGCAGCGATATGCAGGGCCATGTCCTCGATGATCACACCCTTGCCGCAGCCGGGAGGGCCGTACCAGGCCGACATTTCGGCTACTCCAAGCATCTTGCCAACCAGCCAGGATTTGCTCGCGCTCGCGTCGAGCTCGGAATACAGGACAAACGGCCGAGGTGGCTCAGGCTCAGACACCCCGATTCCATTTAGGGCAAACGCGCCTGCTACTTCGCTGGGGCTAAGCATTTCTTTTCCCAAATTGTATGAAGATACGGCGCATCGAGCGGATGCCGCTCAAGCCATTTCGCCAGGTATTCGGCACTCTCGTTGTGGACCGCGTGCCAGAACGCGGCGATCGTCGGCGGCGGCGTCCTGTAGGCGAGTTTCTCAGGCTCTGGCAGGATTGGAGGGGCGTCGGTAAAAGCCGCAGCCATCTCGGCCTGAACTGCATCTTGCCCATACAGATCGACCGCGCCCCAGAGTTCGGCATGTCGCTGCGCGCAATCAACAGCGACGGCTTTTTCGAGCACTCCGCTCCGATAGAACCGGGCATAGTCCATCGCGCACTCGCGGAAATCTTCGAGTAGCGAGGCAATCGGTTCGGCATCGGCGATTTTGACGGCCGCATTCATCATGGTGGCGTTCTCTTCTTCAGTGAGAAGCGCCGCGCGGATGTTGCTTTTTCGGGAGAGAAGGATTATCGGAAGGGTGCTCAGCCCTGTTTCGATAATCCCGGCCCGTTCGGCAACCGCCGCGCGGGTCGTTCTCTATTTGGCGAGACTGATCTGGAGGGCTCGGATATCACCCATCCGATAGCCCCCGGTGCGCTCTCCGGTCTTGATCCACGGTACGGGCGACTTGCGCCTGAGCGACCGTGTTGAGCGGTTCATGAGGATTGCGCCGATCTCCCGAGTGACAAGCGCACTGTCGGGAAGATCTGCCGCGTTCTTCAGGATGTCGAAATAGGTCGGTGCCATTTAGTGCCTCGATGGACAAATGATCCAATGTCCAAGAGGTACATCGTGGCGTTATCGAAACGAAGCAAATGCCGTCCAGAAATAGTCGGCTATTTCCCGGACGCCTTCGCCGCCATCAGGTTCTCGTAGGCCTTCCAGATTTCGAAGATGCGACTACGCCGCAGGCCAAATTCTTCCTCAGCATCTTTGACGTAAGAGTCGACCGGAACATCTCGCCTTGTCTCGCGCGAACGCTTTTTGCGAATAAACGCGATGATCTGCTGCTCGAGGAACAGGGTTGACTGTTGACCCTGCCAAAAGAATTTCACTTTTCGCGTCGGCCGCATGTTCGGCAACTTCGAGGGCGTGAAAGGATCAATTGCCAACGCGAGTAGTTCGCCAGAATGGCCCTTCATCTGATCGCGTATGGTTCGCGCAAGAGCGGCCCGGAGTTCTTTTTCCTCGTCACTGAAATGATCTGGGAATGTGAAGTTATCAGACTTGTCCACATCATAGCCGGATAGCAGGCGAATGCTTGCAGCTTCGTCTGCCTTCTTCTGTTCATCAGATCGGACGTGTGGCCCCTGTTCTTCGCTTGGCAGATAACCCTCGCGTCTCAATTGGGCGAGTGCATCCTCTGAGCCATCGAAAATGACATCTTCCGGTGGTACCCTCATCGCTCAAGCCCGCTTCAGCGCAGCGACGTTACTCTCGCGCTTTTCGATCCATGCCGTGAGCAGATCGGCCCATCGCACAAGCGCAGCGCGCTTCTCCGGTTCATGGGTCGCCCGGTTGTAAATGCCAGCCACGCCAGCCTTGGATCCGCTGACATGGTTTAGGACGGCTTCAATGATGTGCGGCTGAATCCCCATTTCGGCGGCGTGGGTAGCGAAGCTCCGGCGCAAATCGTGAATTCGCCAGGGCGGGATAGGCGCGCCATGCATCTTGGCAATGCGACTGTCGAGCTGTTCCTTGGCCTTGCTCCAACCGGAGAAACCGCCCTCCCCGCTGCCGAAAATTAGTTCACGAACTGAGCCGTCAGCCTTGCTTCGGACTGGTTGGTCCGCCAGGATCGCCAGCGCCGGCGCCGAGAGCGGAACAGTATGCGGCCGGTGGTTCTTGGTTCGCTCGCCAGGTAGCCGCAGTTCCTCCCCAACTATTTCCGATCGGCGAAGATCAGCGAATTCACCGGCACGCTGGCCGGTCAGCATTAGAAGTTTCACAACCGCGCCGTAGTCATTCGCCGGCAGAGCCAACCAAATCGCGCGCAACTCGGCTGGGGAAAGTACCCGGTCGCGGCTGGCCTCTTCGTTCCGGTTGGTGCCACTGACGGGATTGACCTCAGCAAGGCCTTCGCCGATCGCCCAGCTAAACAGTTTCGACAGGGATGCTCTTAGCCGGTTGGCCGTGATTGCGCCGCTATTCTGCTCAGTTTCGGCGAGGCGAGCCGCGATGTGGCGCCGCTCGATCTTAGCCAGTTCCATGTCATGCAGGGGTTTGGCGAGCACGTTGATATGCCGCTCCACATCGACATAGGACCGAGGCCGCAACCTGACGCGCTGCTTGGCAAGGAACAGCTTGGCGGCAGCTTCAAATGTCTCGCTGGCCCGTCGTCCTGCGTCCCTGATCTCAGCGGCGGGATCCTTATTTAGAACGACCAGCGCCTTGAATTCCTCCGCCTTTTGACGTGCCTTGGCGAGGTTTTCAGGATCGGCGGAGCCGAGATTGATGCGTCGATTTTTGCCCGCCGCGTTCTTGTATTGGAAGATCAGCGTCCGGCGACCTCCTTCACGAAGCCGAAGGCCAAACCCAGCCAGGCTATCATCGAAAATGATCTGGTCGCTCTTGCCAGACTCGATGGCGAGCGTCGGGATATTCTTGACCGTCAGCTTCATGGTTCCTGCCCCCTTGGGAAGATCATGGGAAGAGTCCTTCTGGCCTGATTTGGACTCCTGTGTCCAGAAAGACAGAAGGTCTACGCACAGAAACCGTGACTTAGTGGATGCTATGGCCGGCTCTGGTCTCTAATGTCCGCTAAGATATCGGACTTCGAATCCGAGGGTCGGGAGTTCGAATCTCTCCGAGCGCGCCAACCCCACCTTCGCCACCCTTCACCCGCCATCGCCGGTCGTCGCCAAAGCGTTCAAGAAGGCCTTGCAAAATAAGGTTTTCTCGTACTATCGGCGGCTGCGGGCGGCAGCCGGCGGTGATCGGCGAACTCCGCCAGAACGTCCCTTTGACTGTCCCTCGATTTCAGTTAGAATCCCCCTTACCTCACAAGCGTCGTGACCCGCGAGGGTCGGGAGTTCGAATCCCGCATGCAGCTTAGAACGGAAAAACCCGAGATTACCGCAAAAAACTATCTCTCCGTTGGCCCCGGCGAATACCCGTGCGGCAACAACCTTTATCTGATCGTCACGCCAAGCGGTGGCCGTCGCTGGGCGTTCCGTTACCAGCGCAACGGCATTGTCAAGAAGATGGGCTTTGGTTCGGCCAAGGCGACCGGCTTGAAGCTCTCCGAGGCCAAGGACAAGGCGATTGACGCCTTGCGGCTGCTGTCGAAGGGGACGGATCCGAGAGAGCACCGCAACGAGGAGAAGCGTCGCACTCAAGGATCGCGCTTGTTCGGCGAGTTCGCCGAGGAATGGCGGCAGACCTATGAGACCGGCATGAGGCACAAGGCCGCGCGAGCGAAGCTCAAGCGCATCGTGCAGGTCATTTGCGAACCGCTTCACAAGCATTGGCTCGACGACATTGAGACGTCGCATGTCGTTAGCGTGCTTATGACGGTTTGGCACCAGCGCGAGACGTCGCGCACCACACGCCAGATCATCAAGAAGATTCTGGATGCCGCGGTTGCCCACAATCTGCGAGCGAAGGATAACCCCGCCGATTGGGTCAGCCGGCTCCAACCGATCATGCCCAAGCAGCGGCGGCGCGGGACCACGCGGGGCGGCCACAAGGCCATGCACTACAAAGACCTGCCGGCGTTCATGCACAAGCTTACCTCTATCCCGACGCAAAGCGCGCGGGCACTTGAGGTCACCATCCTGACGTTGGCACGAACCGCCGAAGTGCAGAGCATGCGCTGGACGCAGCTCGATCTCGACAACGGTTTTTGGGATCTGGGCTTCCTTGGCACAAAGAACGAGCGGCGCAAGCGCACGCCACTGCCCCGGCAGACGTTGAACTATTTGCGCGAGGCCTACCAGAGCCGCGTGAGTGACGAGTGCGTGTTCCCCGGCCGCAGTCTGAAAAAGCCGATGAGCAACATGACCATGCTCAAGTATCTGAAGGAACTGACAGGAGACGAATCACTGACTGTCCACGGCTTCCGCACAACGTTCCGAACTTGGGCGCAAGAAGAAACCGACTTCGAGGAGGAGATCGTCGAGCATTGCCTGCACCACATCACGGGCGATGATGCCGAAAAGGCCTACAAGCGCGGCGAGGCTCTGAAGAAGCGTCTGCTTGTCATGCAGACATTCGCCGACTTCGCGACGCGACGACCGAAAAGCAATGTAACGCCGATGAGGGCCGCCTGACGGCTCCGGACGTCCATCTCAGCCGGCGCGCATATTACCCCACTGACCTATCGAGCTCGTCGGGCAGATTTTCCAAGAACGATGCCAGATCGGCACGGGTGATGATGGTTCGCATACCGTACTTGCGAATCCGCAAGCGCCCTTCCCTGACCGCCTTGTAGATGGACGTCTGGCCGAGCGACGAAAGTGCCGCAGCCTCCGGAACAGTGAGACCCAGCTTTTCCATCGTAGGTCGGAGCAGCGATTCGCGTTTCGCCATCCTCATTGGTCTCGCTTCACTAGCGGTAGGTCAAAAGTACCCTGCTCTTCCGATCCACTACGGTTTGATCGCGCGCGGCTGCGGATGACTTCCGTCGAAGACATACGGACTCGGTTGCTAGAGCCGAAACAAGCGCGCGCGGCAACATCCGAAAACCAGTCGGCGTAATTTCGGCCGCGATTGCGTACAATTCGGATGATGGAACGTGCAGGCTGGGCAGCACTCTCGCCTGCGCTGCGCGGCAGCCTGGAGAGCGCCGGCCGAGATCGCAATGTTCTTCGCGTGAAAGAGCGGGATTTTTCGGTCGGGGATCTATCGTGGGGTCGCGGAGGGACGCTCGGCCGAGATACGTCGCTGTACAAGGCTATGCAGCAAGTTTGTCGATCTACAACGGAACAAGGCTTCCTCTGCTATGAGGAGATGTTTATCTGGGCGAACGAACTTCTGGACATTTACCCCCGGATAGCAGACGCCCTGAGATACAGATTTCCGTTGCTCTTCGTGGACGAAGTTCAGGATAACAGCAAAGCTCAGTCAGCGCTGCTCCATCGCACTTGTTTGGTGTGGCGCGCCGCCGGCAGCGTGGTAACGTTTTCGTCTGCTGCCGCCGGCTCGGCAACGCTTTCGGGCTGCGGCTTTACATCGCCCGGCGCCGTCTGCTGCGCTTCTCCGACCTTGCGTGCCATTTGCAACGCCGCGACCAATTCGCTTGCGGTCATCCTTCACCATACAGCAACGTTTTCATGGCTGGCTGTCGGAGCATGCGGAAGAAACAATATTGCGCTGGATTTTCCGCAGCGCGGTTTTGGTCGCGCTCGGCATGCTCGCCGTCGACCTCGCCAGCATCAACGGATGGATCATCTATCCCGACCCGGCGGTGGCACCGGCGGAGATTAGAGAAGATTCACCCACGCTGACTCTTCCCAGGCTAGTGCCGTCGATCTTCGCACCTTTGTTGCCGGACGGCGGCAAGCACCTCGTGCCGCTGCCGCAGCCGGAGGGCGCCTTGACAAAACCGATGACGTTCGAGCTGGTCGGCGGTGGCCGATTGATGGCAAGTGGCACCATCACTCCGGGAGTTTCGCAAAGCTTTGCGGCTGAGGCCGAACGGCACAGCGAATACATCAGGACCGTGGTGCTGAATTCGCCCGGCGGCTCGGTGGCCGACGCGCTGGCGATGGGGCGGCTTATTCGTGAAAAAAGATTCGCGACTGAAGTTGAAGCGGGAAAATATTGTGTGTCATCGTGTCCCCTGGTGTTTGCCGGTGGCGTCGATCGACGCGCCGGCGAACAGGCCACGATCGGCGTGCATCAGATGACAGCGGTGCGCTCGGCCGCGAACGGCCCTCCCCGCGATGAGATGAGCGTTGCGCAAAATATCTCCGCGCGCTGCCAGCGCTATCTTGGTGACATGGGCGTCAGCCTGCGGGTGTGGGTGCACGCCATGGAGACGCCGCACGACAGACTGTTCGTCTTCAAGACGGACGAACTGAAATCGCTCAATTTAGTGACAGCCGCAGCGGTGGCGCCGGTAAATGGTCCTAAAACTCTCCCCAGTCATCCCGGCGGACGCCGGGATCCATAACCACAGGTATTTGTCGTCACGGCCGTGACGGACATGGTCGCGCTGGTTCCGCCTGCTACTCAAGCCTGCGTTAGTTCGATTCTGTGGCACACCCGCGTGCACGACGATCCCGGTTTGCTTTGGCAGAGGACCCTATCCGAGAGCCGTCTGAGACCTAAGCGCCCGTGACCAGGATACGCGCCACCGCAGGCGGCGGCCGATGACGGGTCGCTCATCTCTGCATGATGCAAGTGTGGCGGCCGTTATCGATGAGCGTATAGTCGAATTCCCGAGCTCAGCCGATGATTTGGTGCCCGCCCAAGGACTGTCTGCGGCATCGCCGTGGCCTGAGAAGATCTACGACGTGCTTTGCCCCGGGCGTACCTTGCTGCCGTCGGGCAGATCGACGGCCGGATTGAGGATCACCTGATCGCCCCCCTCGACGCCGCTGTTGATCTCGACTTCTTTCCCAAGGTCGCGCACGATCGTGACATTGCGCAGATGCACCACGCCATTCTCCACCACTGCGACCTGCAGCCCGGCTTCATTGAAGATGATCGCATCCGCGGACACCCTGAAGCTTGGAGTCTTGCGCGGAATATGGAGCTCGATGGTGCAATAGATCCCGGGGCTGAGAGTTCCGTCGGGATTCGGGATATCGATTTCCGTCAGCAGGGTGCGGGACCCCGGCTGCAACGCATTGGCGATCCGCGTCACCTTACCTGGAAAGGTGCGATTCGGGATTTCGGGCACGTGCACCACGGCTTCGATGCCCGGCTGCAATCCGAACGCTTGGTCCTGCGGCACGAACACCTGGGTTCTGATCACGTTGCCTTGCATGATCGTGAACATGAACGTACCGCTGGTCGCGTCGGCTTGCACCAGGCTGCCAACATCCACATTGCGCTGGGTAATGACACCCTCGAACGGCGCTACCACGCGCTGATAGATTTTCTGCTGATGCAGGACCTGCACCTGGGCTTCTTCCGCGACCACGTTGGCCTGCGCAACGTCGACCGCCGCCTCCCTTGCCTTGAGCGTCTGGGTGTCGACGGTCCCTTGCTGGGCGGTGAGCCAGCCTTTGCTGACCAGCGGGCTATCGCGATCCCACGTCACCTGCGCAAGCTGCCGGTTGGCTTCCGCCTGCTGCAGTGCCGCCTTGAGCTGTCCCAGCGTGGCCTCGGCCTGCGATATCTGGTGATCGAGTTCGGGAGCCACGATCTCGGCCAGCAATTGTCCCTCCACCACCCTGTCGCCAATGTCTACTTCGCGCTTAGCGAGATAGCCGCTGGCGCGAGCGAACACGTTTGCGGCAGCGAACGCCGACGTGGAGGCGGGCAGACTGACGATTTGGATGCTGCCGCCGGGCTGTACCGACGCCACGCGAACCTGCGGGACGAGATCGCGGCTTTGCTCCGCGGTGGCGATCACCTGTCGGTGCTGCTCATAGTGGCTCCATGCCCCGAAAGCCAGCGTTGTCACTAGAAGTAGCACCACCCCGAGAACAGGCAACCGGCCTGTCCAACGGCGGCGATCGGCGCGGCGCTGCGCGGCGCCAGCTTTGTAGTCCGTTTCCAGCGCGCGTTTAAAATTTAGCGGCTTGTTCAAATTCATTCCAGTACCTCGTCAAATACGCCGTGATGTGGTTTGCCGTCGTTTCCTTTGCGCAGTAACGCGAACAGATACGGCACCAGAAACAGCGTGGTCGGCGTGGCGAACAGCAGGCCACCGATAACCGCCCGTGCCAGGGCCGCATTTTGCTCTTCGCCGGCGCCGCCAATAGCCATCGGAATCATGCCGACGATCATGGCAGCCGCGGTCATCAGTACGGGGCGGATCCGCGTGTGCCCGGCCTCGATGGCAGCCTGGAATGCAGTCTTTCCCGCTAGTTGCTGTTCTCGAGCGAATGTCACTAGAAGAATCGAGTTCGCCGAAGCGACCCCGACTGCCATGATTGCGCCCATCAGCGAAGGCACATTCAGCGTTGTGCCAGTTACGAACAGCATGGTGAGGATGCCACACAGTGTCGCCGGCAAGGCCAGGATGACAACGAAGGGGTCGCCGAAATTCTGATAGTTCACGACCATCAGCAGATAGACAAACACTGCGGCAAACAGCAGGCCAATGCCGAGATTGAGGAATGCCCCGTTCATGCTCTCGATCTGCCCGATCACCTCAATGGTATTTCCGGGCTTGAGCTGCTTCTGCAGGTCGGTCACGATATTGCTGATGTCGCTGGAGACGCTGCCGAGATCACGGCCCTGCGTGCTGGCGTACACCTCATAGACCGGCTGTATGTTGGCTTGGTTGGCGTTGGTTGGGATGTTCGCTCGCTTGAATGTCGCAACGTTACTCAGCAAACCGGGTATCGGGACATCGGCCAGGGACGAAGATAGTGAAGTAGAAACCGGCGTATTCCCGAGATCGCTCAGCGAACCAATCCTGTTCTCCGGTGTCTGGACCGCAAGATAATATGGGATACCCGATTTCGGATCGGTCCAGAAATTCGGCGTGACCTGCTCGGATGAGCTCAGGCTGACATTGACGTTGGCTGCAATGGTATTCGCATTCAGCCCGAGCTGCGCCGCCCGCGTACGGTCGATGGTGGCATAGAATGCTGGCGCATCGACTTCCTGCTGCAGATGCGCATCCGCAATTCCCGGTATCGCCGCGATGCGCCGGCGCAACTCCCGGGCAACGCGCAGATTATTGGCTCTGTCATAGCCGACGGTGCGTACATCGATCTGCGCTGGAAGCCCGAAATTGAGGATCTGGGTGACGATGTCGGCCGCCTGAAAGTAGAATGTATCTTCGGGAAATGTCCTGGGCAGCACCGTTCGCAGCTTGCGGACGTATTCATCGGTCGGCGCATGCCCCTCCTTTAGGGAAACCAGAATAAAGCCGTCGTTGACGCCGATGGACGAGCCATCGGTGAACGCTAGGTTGTAGGGTCGCGCCGGAAGCCCGATATTGTCGACCACTAGTTCGCGATCGCTCTCGGGAATGACCTCGCGGATCTTGTTTTCGACCTCCTGAAAGTTGCGCTCGGTCGTTTCGATCCGAGTTCCGGCCGGTGCACGAACGTGAAGCTGGATCTGTCCGCCGTCGATGGCCGGAAAGAAATCGCGGCCGACCAACGGGAACATCGTCCCGCCCAGGATCAGCAGCAGAACCATCGCCGAGGGAATAATGAACCGGTTCTTGAGCAATTCTTTGAGCGAACCCGAATAGGCATGACGCATCGACTCGAAGCGGCGCTCAAACCCTTCATGAAAACGGGCGAACAGGCCTCGCGGAATTCCCTCGACAGGACCATGGTGTTCATTCTTGAGCAACAGACCGATAGTGATCGGCGTCAGGGTGCGTGACAGGCCATAGGAGGCCAGCATTGCGAACACGACCGCCAATCCCAGCGGCGTGAACAAATATTTTGCCGGGCCATCGAGGAACACCACCGAGGTAAAGACGCAGCTGATGGCAAGCGTCGAAACGAGTGTCGGCATGGCGATGCCGGCCGCTCCATGGAGCGTGGCTTGCGGAAGCGGTTGCCTTTCTTCCGTAAGCAGGCGGTGAGTGTTCTCTATCGTGACCGTCGAATCATCGACTAGGATTCCGACCGCGAGCGCAAGTCCACCCAGCGTCATGGTATTAATCGTATCGCCGAGGAAATATAGCGCGATCAGCGAGCTCAGGATCGAAAGCGGGATCGAAATCATGACGACCAGCGTCGATCGCCACGACCCGAGGAACAGAAGGATCATTAGCGCGGTCAGCGCGGCGGCGATCGCGCCCTCGCGTAGCACACCGATCACCGATTGCTTCACGAACACGGACTGATCGAACAATTCATTGATCCGCATGCCGGGAGGTGCGGCGGCGCGCGATACCTGTAAAGCCTTATGGACCGCGTTGACGACGCTTAAGGTCGAAGCGTTACCGTTCTTGATTATGCTGAGCAGAACCGATCGCCGGCCGTTCTCCCTCACGACGTTCTGCTGCACCAGCCAGCCGTCGTGAACCTGGCCGACGTCTTTCACGAATACAGTAGCCCCGTTCACGACCTTGACCGGAATATTGTTGAGATCGTCAATGGTCGTGGGCATCGCGTTGGTCTGAACCGCATATTGCTTGTCGCCGATCTTTGCGGTGCCGGAGGGAAGCGTCAGATTCTGAGTATTGACCGCATTCACTACGTCAAGCGGGGTCAGCCCCTTGGCGAGTAATTTTGATGGATCGAGATCGACCATGATCTGGCGATATTTTCCGCCCGCAGGCGTCGGGAGCGTGATCCCGGGTATCGGTGCCAGTTGCTGGCGGATTCGATAGATGCCGTAGTCATAGAGCTGCTGCTCGCTGAGCGTATCTGAACTCAAGCTTATCTGCAGCGCCGGCACACTCGACGCATTGAATTGCACCACCGTCGGGGCCTGGATTCCCGGCGGCAGCACCGCGCGGACGCTGTTGGTCGCAGACACAATCTGCGCAATGGCGAGGTCGAGGTTGACATCCGGCTGGAAGAAAATCTTCTGCACCGAGAGCCCGGCCAGGCTCTGAGCCTCGATGTTCTTGATGCCGTTGACGTTCGCACTGATCGTATACTGGCTGTAGGTGGTGACGCGCTGTTCCATCTCCGGCGTGCTAAGACCGGTATAGCTCCAGATCACCGTCACGACAGGGATATTGATTTCCGGAAAGATATCCGTGGGCATTTTCCAGGATGCCACGGCGCCCAGAAACAGGATCAGGGTCGCAACCACGTAGAATGTGTGCGGAAAACGTAGAGCGAAACGAACGATGCCCATGGCTTATCCTTCGCGCCCGATCTCACTAATCATCGGGACAAGGTACGCGTACGGAAATTTCAGCGCGAATCGAACTATACCCATCTCAATATCCTCGTCCCTTGCCGCGGCTGCCTCCTGATGCAGGTAGCCAGTCGTTCGCCGTACGCACATATTGACAAGTGCGCAAAAAGGAATGCTATATCCGTTGCACTCGCTACTGAGCGGAATTCAGCAATGAATCGTAGCGACCTCGCGGACCTGAACTCATTCGTCGTCCTGGCCAATCACCTGAGCTTTCGCGCGGCGTCCACGCAGCTCGGCGTTACGGCGTCGGCTCTCAGCCACTCCATGCGTCAGCTCGAGGAGCGCCATGGTGTGCGATTACTGCATCGCACCACGCGCAGCGTGTCGCTCACGGACGCCGGCCTTCGCCTGCTCGAACAGCTACGGCCGGCGATTGATCAGATCTCCGGCGCTCTGGAAAATTTGGATCAACAGCGGCAGCGTCCGATTGGTCGCTTGAGAATTCATGCGACCCATATTGCCGCAGCCACGGCGATTGCGCCGGTGTGGGGACGGTTCGCGTCAACCTATCCCGAGGTCCAACTCGAGATTTTGGTGGAGACGAGACCGATCGACATCGTCGCGAGCAGCTTCGATGCGGGAATAGGACGAAAAGAATGGGCAGCTGCCGACATGATCGCGATTCGCGTGACGGGTCCCATGAAGGTCGCTGTGGTGGGAGCTCCCGAATATTTCGAGCGGCGGCGTCGGCCGCGCACGCTCGATGACCTTGCCTCCCATAGCCTCATTCAATATCGTTTTGCGTCCGGCGAGGCAGTGCTACCCTGGTCTTTGGAGCGGAACGGCGTGACCAAAAGGGTGTCGCTAGCGGGTGCGGTCACTGTAAACGATCCCTATCTCGCTGTTCGAGCAGCCGTCGACGGGCTCGGTATCGCTTATACCGTCGAGAGCCTAGCTGAGCCGTTCCTGCGGACAGGTCAACTGGTGCGCGTTCTGGAGAGATGCTCACCCCGCCTGGAAGGGCTCTTCCTGTATTATCCTGGTCACCGGCAGGTGCCCGCCACACTGAGGGCCTTCATTGACATGGTTCGCGCTCCTAAGTCGGCGCAGGATACGCGTCCACTCAGGAATCCTTTTTTGACGGGCTGAGCGCGTCGAACGCCGCATCCAGGAGTCATTCCTGAATTTATTTCAGCAGGGAATGAAACAGACTCCCGATTTTCTTTCCGGGCGATCGGAGCTAGCTTCGAGCGAGGGATGACCCGGAAGTGCAGCCCGGCTTTCGCACCGTGTTCAGATGGTGGGCGATGGAGGATTTTGAAAGATTATGTGCCGCCATAACTGATATTGCCGGATTCTGACGCCCCTTCAATCTCTAAGGCGTCGGCCTGTGCGCGATGGGCGGCGGACCTTACGAAGACCGACCTTTCTTGGTCGGTACAACAATTAGTAGGCAGCGAAGTTCGTCAATCCGTCGTGCAAAATCCATCGCATTTGCTTTCAACACTTCCATCGCATGACCACGATCATCTTCTTGTTCTAGCTCGGCGATCCGCTCGTTAAGTGCGTCTAGATCGTCACTCAATTGTTGAATTGAGCGTTGAATTGGAAATGTCCGAGCCGGAAGCTTGTTAGTGGTCGGTGGCTGTTCTGCGCGAGTTGCTAGCCGGTTACCGGATGATCTTTGCCCTTGCGTGGTCATGGCCCCTCCGAATCGAAAACGGGCGGCTACGTCACTATATCTGGTTTTCGGACAATCGCTTGATAATGTGCGGGTGAGAGAAACGCTGCCTAGTTGCCTCTTTCAACTATGCTCGATCACCTTGTCGGCGCGGCCAAGCAGCGGCTTCGGCACCGTGATCCCCATCGCCTTGGCCGTTTTCAAGTTGATCAGCAACCTCGTCTTGGTCGATTACTGGGCAGGCTGAGCCTCCTCGTCCAGCACTGCCTTGTAGAGACCGTCCCTGGCGATCTTCTCCAAGAGATCGCTGGCCAGCCGGGCGGTCGGCCTGCCCATCGCCTGCGCGGCCTCACGCAGTGACTTCAGCACGCCGTCGCTGAGCGGCAGCTCCTCGTAAACCAGCGTGAGGCGTTTGAGCAGTGGCCCGCCCTTGCGCAGCGAGATGCGGCGTTGGCTGCACATCACCTGCAATGAACTCGGCATCACGCCAAACTGCGCGGCGATCTCGGCCTTGGTTAGTCCCCGCGCAATCAGCGCGGGGACGGTGGCAAACATCTCATCGGTTATTCGTGGCTGTCTCATTGCTGCACTCGTCTTGTTGCTCCGTCCAGCAGGTCGCGGGCGAGCTGGTAGTATTGCTGCCGGTCAACGGGGGCTTTGCCGGGGTGACGGTTGAGGCGGCAGGTGTTGCAGAGCGGTGCGCAGGGCCTTCGGCACCGAACCTTCACCGCCCAATGCTGAGCGGCAACACCAAGTTAAGCTGCCTACCATCACCGCTGAGCTGGCCATCGCAGACGGACGCAGCATCCTGTGTTTGTCGCCTCTCTATTGGGATCGGAGGCGCTGAATTGAATTCGTGTTCAAACCTGCCGGTTTCAAAACTGGCAATTTCGCGACTCAACCGAGAAATAACCACGTTTAAGAGGGCTTGGCGGTGATAAATATCACAGGATGAACGATTTTCGCGGCACTTGTTCACGCAGACGTTCGGAGCGACTTGCGAATTCAGGCCAAACATTTGCTATTAGCCGCCAATGCGATCTGAAGGAAAGATGGTTCGCCCCGCGCCCCGCCAGGTCCAATGCTTGGGCGGGATTTTTTGCTTCGCAGCGATTGTGCGAGATCAGTGATACAAAGAGTTTGGCGGCTCCAATCGCAAAAGGCGAGAGAAGGTCGCACAGCGCGGTGCTATTGCAAGCGCGGGCTCGGCAGAAACCCAAGCGCTGCCCTGCTGTGAGCGGTTGAGTGGTACTTTTGACTTCAGTCTTTGTCGACTTCTTTTCAGTAACACAGCGATTGACGCCTCGCGGCAAACTTGATGTTATCCTTACAGTGCGCCACTAGAAGAGCGCCGATCTATTGCTGTCGGGGGGACTATGCGTACTATTCGAAACGATGATTCCAAGACCGTTAAACACAAGAAGAAAATAGACGCCAAAATCAAGACGATTAGGCTTTGTGCGAATTTAAAGCTGACCCCCTGGTATGAGAAAGCGGCCCTATCGATCAGCGCGGCGCCAAGTCATCCTGGCGATTAAAAGTCATCGAGAGGTTCGGCGCGGCGGAAGCGCACCCCTGCCGTAACTTCCTTCGGCGCTCTTAGCGCATCTACCCACGCGCGAGGCATAGACCTAAGTGCTGCCTTGCCGCGGGCAATTGAGCTCCTCTACGCATTACAGTTCCACTCCAATGGTCACTTCATACGATTGATGGCGATGGCGTCCTGGGCCACAAGGAATTCCTTGCTGATGGCGTCAACGATTCACGTCGCCAATTTGCCGAAACGCTAGTACTGTATATCGCTGCCTGGGAAGTCTGCTGCGGGTCAATCGCGTCACTTTGGCCCCGCGTCGCTCACTTCCGGTCTAGCCCGAATGGCGGACATCCTCAGAAATGATCGGCATGTCCGAAACGTGCCAAGGGCGGTCATACGGAAAGTCCAGCAAGGCGAAAGCCCTCGCATGGGAACGACGCGAAGAAAGTCCTTAGCCGACGATTTTTAGCTTTTGATTGGTTGTCTCTGCCCTGCGATATGTTAGTACGCGGGCCCCATCAAAATAAGGAGCTAACAAGTTGAAAGTTACGAAATCAAAGAAGAACGGCAAAGCAGTGCGTCGCGAATGGACGAAGGCTGACGTCAAGGAACTCAAGGCACATTCGAAGGCGAGAACACCGGTCACCAAAATATCTAAGGAGACAAAGCGCACGATTGGTGCGCTGCGCCAGAAGGCGCTACACCTCGGGATTGGACTCGGGCATAAGCGGTAAACGCCAAGCGCGGCGCCGCAGAACTGGGAAAGACGAAAACTGCCACGCCGTGCAATTTAAGTTGATCCCCTAGCCCATGGACGGCCTCAACAAGTTAATGTTTCAGTTGGGTCAACGGCATTCTGTCGAGCATGTTGCTTCTGATCGTGAATTTCCTAAACGCTTGCTCGCGTTTATTCCGAATCCTCTCGTACTTAGGCATTCTGGCCACGTTGAATTCCCCAATCGTTCGTCCGCAACCGCAGTCCAACGCCCTTGCCGTTCTTGGCCGGAATGAATGAATTCTGCACCAGCGTCTTCAAGGGCGCGGCGACTCTATTCGACCTTTTCCAAGACATTGCTTGCAGGGCGGCGGATAGATTTTGCGCCCCGGCTGGACCGGTTGCGTTACTTTGGAAAACCCAGTGCCTTCACAAGCGGGGCATCTGATTTCCGTCACAACATCTTTTGGTTTAGGTCTTTTCATAAAAATCGTTTCTGAAATTAAGAAGGATACTCAGGCCAACTTCACCGGCACCCGTTCGACTCGCTTCATATCACTATGCAAAATTGAAGTCGTGCGGCCGTCATCCCAATTAATGGTGACGCCGCTCCAAGTCGTTTCGACTACTGTACCAAGATCGGTTGTCGTTGCTCCCCAACGAACACGGTCACCTACTTTGAGAAGTCTGGATTGGTCGCCGGTCATTGGTGTGCGTCGTTAGTATGGGCAGTAGTAGTAATTTGGGTAATACGACAGCGTGCTCGAAGATCGCACATACAGTTTGCGCGGGTGGAACGGCACGATCGTTCCATACTGACCGGGAATTCCGATAAACGAAGTGTCATCGTACACGCGACATAGCCGCTGGGTTGGATAAATGATACTGGCACGAGCGGGCATCTGAACGAAAACCAGCGTCGTAGCGATCACGAGTGCAAAGGATATTTTCATTGGAAATTCCTTTCGTACACGTCTGTGATCCTAGCAGAATTTTGAGATTGAGTCTGGGTTGGTCAGCGCCGTTTACTTCCCGTACCCCCTTGGCCAACGCCCTACCCGCTTCTGGCCGGGCTCAAATACCCGCCGACCCAGTCACCGGGCTGGTATTTGTTGTCGGCATTCACAGCGTTTGCTTTGATTGATTCGATTTCCGGCGTTAGCTCGTAAAGAGTCTCCGTCGCGGTGATTTCGATCAGTGCTAGCTTGCCCTTCGCGGATGTATTCGCAAGCCTTGCAAACTTCTGAATAGCCTCTAGTGCGAACGTCTGCTTATCGAGCGAGCGTCGGACTGCGATTTAATCCCGAAGATGTGGTGATTGAGTTCGCCGCCGTGCTGAAGACTTATCGTATCACCGAGGTGCAAGGCGACCGCTACGCTGGTGAGTGGCCACGCGAACGCTTCCGCGAACATGGGATTACCTACGAGCCAGCGGCCAAGCCAAAGTCGGACCTTTATCGAGACCTATTGCCCGCCATCAATTCGCGAATGGTCGATTTGCTCGAAGACGCCCGACTGTTTGCGCAGATCGTTGGCCTCGAGCGTCGTACTGCGCGAGGTGGCCGCGACAGCATTGACCACGCACCGGGCGCGCACGACGATGTCGCCAACGCCGCGAACAGCGGCGACGAAAGAACTCTATTTTAGAAGAGTAGATAGTGGAGGCGTAAATGATCCCGATCATTTTGGTGGTAGGTTCTCACAAGGACGAGGATAGCGAAGTCCATAAGGCCAAGTGTGAGACCGTGGCGGGGCTACTTGTGAAACACCGCGTGCACTTGCTCACCGGCGGAGGACCAGGCGTTATGGCTAAGGTGAGCCAATTTTTCGTCGAACACCCGGAACGAACGAGGGGACAATGCTGCCTTGGCGTATCGCCCTGTGAAGAGAACAAGCCAAGCGAGAAGAAAAAGGGTTATCCAAACCGCTGGGTGGAAATACCCATTTCGACACATTTGCCGGGAAAAACCAACGGCGTTGATACACCCAAGGACTCTAATTCGAGGAATCACATCAATGTATTAACCGCGTCGGCCGTCATCGGGCTTCCGGGTGGTAAGGGCACTCTTGCTGAAATCGAGCTAGCCGTCGAGTACGAACGGCCACGCGTCACGTTTCTTGATCGCGCAGATCAGATAGAAGGTCTACCCAAATCCAAGTTTAAAGATAAGATCCTGAATGTTGGCGAGGACAAGCTGGATGAATTCCTCAAGGCCGTATTGAAGCCAACCAAGGTCTAAGAGACTAAATGGGCCAAATTCTGAATGGCACCAATCCGGGCGACATTCCGTTCATCCAAGTTACCCGTGTTTACCTCGCCCTGAATCTCAAGACCGCAAAGTCGCTCGGCCTTGAGTTTCCCGCGACGTTACTTGGCAGCGCGGATTTTATCATCGAGTGACCTCGGCAGCACACCTCAAAGGAGGATGTAATGGATGCATCTCTCAATGGTCTCGTGGGTTTTGCTCTTTGGGGCGCGACGCCCGCCACGGCCGAGAACGATCAAGTTCTCTTCTACAATTCACCCGCTGCCACCGCAGCAAAGCTACCGTTCAGCCAAGCGGTACGAGTCGGAGACGTGCTGTACATGTCAGGTGCCATCGGCCTCTTGCCGGGCAAAAGGGAATTGGTTCCGGGCGGAATTGAACCTGAGACGAAGCAGGTAATGGACAACATCGGCGAGGTTTTGAAGGCAAATGGTTTGACTTTCGACGACGTTTTCAAATGCACAGTTATGCTTGCAAACATGTTCAATTGGGGTGCATTCAACAAAATTTACGTGACGTATTTCGAGCCGGAGCGTTTGCCAGCGCGATCCGCATTTGGTGCTAGCGGATTGGCTCTGGATGCCGAAGTCGAGTTGGAATGCTGGGCTTTTGCCCGCAAATGATGGATATGGCTCCAGTGCCCGCCCGGCTCCGCGTCGTGCAGTTTAAGTCCTCGTCGATCTCAGCAAATAGACGTTCGATCTGCGCTCGCTCTTTCGGATCGGGGATTTCGTCCAGTCGTTCGATGAGCTTTTGCTTTTGCGCGAGGAGCGAGCCGCTGAAGTTTGCGGATAATTCCCTCTCCTAAGGGTTGGTCGCCACTACAAAGACGAAGCCAGCTTCCGGTATTCGTCCTCGGTGAACGCGCGGCACGTCTGCGTCCGTATGTTGCCTTGCGCCGCCGTCGTCATCGCGAGCTTTACGACCACTTCGTCATTTGGTGCTTCGGAAATTGCCACGGCGTCATACTGGCCGGTGGTGAGGTAAAACGCTTTCAACTCGGCACCGGCCGCGCGAAAACGCTCCTTTGCCGCATCGAGCCGCCTCGGTCCGTCCTTGATCGATTCAACGCCCTTCTGCGTGAAGCTGATAAGAGAGATCTAGGTGGGCATGGGGTATCCTCCTGTACATGGCGGTTCGGTTCCCCTCGTTTGACAATTGCCGAAGTCGGTGATTGCCGGTTTTTGTGGTACGGATGGTACTACTTTCGAATGTGGGGAGCTACGGCTAAGAGGAGGGACGACATGAGCCCGCTTAGGCTCGCCATTCCACCTCGCTGTTTGGCCGCCGGTGTCGTGAGCATCGTTGATGTAGTCAAGCATCGACTGGAGGATCTGGGGCTTGAGACGAACGTCCTACGTGATGCCTACAATGCCGCGCGTTGAGGGCTCGGGCGTCGTCTCGTAGACGTGCCCGTGTTTCCCGATCTCGCGCTCAGAGATGTTTTTGCTTTGCATCGCCCCGCCCCGCGCGTGAGCGACGCGGCGGGCGGGTTGGCGGAGGAGCCACCATTGGCAAAAAAAAGCCATTACCATGGAATAGGGGATTTCTGGTCGCCAGAAAAAGCCTCTCCAGCTAAAGCACGTTTGGTCCGAAGCGCTGGACCGTAGCTGATGGTTCGTTCCGCCGGCCAACCAGGATAGTTCCCGACATCACATATCGTCCGCTCAAGTTTTTCAACAAAATCCGCCAAGAGCGGTCGTTCTTATCGGCGCAACAACGCTGATAGTGATGTGTGGACTAACGATCAGCGACCGCCCCCATCACTGATGACGCTTCCCGCAGCAACTGGTGGAAACCGTCACGAGACGGATATTCCGCACCAGCGCATTAATGCTTTCGCAAAGCCGAGCGGCTCCGGTGTGAACGGGCCGGGCGGGGCTCGGGTCATCAGGCTCACCACCAGCAGGCCGAGGATCGCGAACCAGAAGCAGATCCAGAAGCCGTCGATATAGGCGAGCGCGTTTGATTCGCGCTGCACCAGTGCTGCAAGCGTCCCGAGCGCCCGCGCTGGCGCGATCGAGGCCCCGTGGCTGGCAAAGCCCTGCGCGAGCTGTTGCAACATGCGCGTGACGTCGATACTGCCGTTTGCGACATGCTGGCCGAGGAAATTCGAATGCACCTGCTCGCGGACACGGAGCCAGGTGCCCATCAGCCCCACGCCGATCTCCGCGCCACCGAGCCGCATGATCTGGATATAGGCGGCGAAGGCCGTGGCGCGTGCTGGATCGGAATTCGACACTGCGATGAGGATGAGCGGCAGCAGCGTGAAAGCCTGGCCGACCGACAGCAGCATCACGATGCCCACGAAATCGCCGCGTGCCCAGTCGTGGGTCAATTGCGTGCCCCACAGACTGGCGGCGGCAAACGCCGAAAACCCCAGCACGACGACTGCGCGCGCATCGAAGTGGCGGAGCAGGTAGATCGACAATGGCAGCAACCCAAACATCGGCAGCGCGCCATAGGTCCATAGCAGCACGCCCGATTGTTCGGGGCGGAGCCCCGTCACCAAGCCGAGGAAATTCGGCAGCAACGTGGAATTTGAGAGGCCGGTTAGCGTGTAGAGCAGGATGGCCACCAGCGAGAGGCCGATATTGCGGTTGAATAGCACGCTGACATGGGCCCAGGGCTGTCGCACCCGCGTTTCATGAATGAGGAAGATGATGAAAAGCGCCCCACCACCGATCAGCAGCGCCATGACCGTTCCCGACTCGAGCCAATCGAGACGATTGCCCTGATCGAGCCCGGCATGGATCATCGACACGGACGTGCCGAGCAGCAGCATGCCGCCCCAATCGGCCTCCATCAGCAGCTCGCGGTTGACCGGCTCGCGCGGCGTGCCGAGATAGACCATTAAGGCCATCAGCGGTGCGACGATGGCCCCCTGCCAGTACAGCCATGGCCAGCCCCACTGGTCGACATAGAAGCCGACCAAAGACGAGCCGGTGTCGAACGCAAAGCCGACCCTGATCGAATAGAGCGCGATCGCCGGCAGCCACCATCTCATCGGCAGGTTACGGAAGATGATCATCAGCGTCGCCGGCACGAAGGTCCCCATGAGCATGCCGTGGACGATGCCGAGCGAGATCAGCGTCGTGTAATCGTGAATGAACGGGATGACGAGCGAGATCAGCGCAAAGATCAGGCTCGGAACTCCCAATACGCGGCGCAATCCGAACACGGTCGCAAGCCAGGCTACCGACGGCGCGATGAAGATCTGCGAACCGATGCTGGCGGTCGCAAGCCACGCGCCTTCGTCGAAGCCAAGGGAGAAGGCCCCACGCAGATCAGGCAGGCCGACGGTAGTCAAGCGGCTGTCGAAATTTGCAAGGTACGCACCGAGCAGCACCGCGCCGACGGCGAATAGCGGCCGCGGCGCGACACCCCCGCGCGATATCGGACCGCGATCCTTGTCGTCAGTTTCTGCCATCGCCTGTATCGATGCGGGTGATCACTGACATTCCCGGCCGCAAGCGATCGATGATCGGCTGGCCCTTCTCCAATGCGATGCGCACCGGGATCCGCTGGACCACTTTGGTGAAATTGCCGGTGGCGTTATCGGGCGGCAGCAATGCGAACTGCGATCCGCTTGCCGGCGCGATTCGCTCGACGCGGCCGCGGAGGGTTTCTTTCGGGAAACTGTCGACGGTGATCTCGACAGGCTGGCCCGGCTCGACGTGGGTAAGTTGGGTTTCCTTGTAATTGGCGATCACGTAGACGTTCGGTAGCGGCACGACGCTGATCAGGTTGGTGCCGATATTAACGTAATCTCCGGGCTGCACCTGGCGCTCGCTGACGATGCCATCGAATGGGGCAATGACCTTGGTGTAGCCGAGCTTGAGTTGGGCCGCGGCAAGCGTCGCCTTAGTCGCCTCGAGATCGGCGGCACGCTGCTTCTTCGTGCCTTGCAGGACTTCGAGCTGATGACGCTGCGCGGCGATCACGGCCCGACTGGCGCGGACGTCGGCCTGCGCCTTGGCATAAGCCGCGGTCGCCTGCTCCAGCCGCTGCCGTGTGCCGGCCTCAGTTTGCGACAGCGACTGCTGACGCTCTTCCTCCTGCCGTGCCTCGACCTCCTGGGCCTCGGCGGACGCGCGCGCGGCTTCTGCCTGTGCAATGGTCGCATATTGCAATTCGATCTGGTTGCCGAGATTGTCAAGCGCGGCCTGCGCGCCGAGGACGCCGGCTTCGGCCTGATTGACCTGGGCCTGGTAGTCGGCAGGGTCGATCTGGACCAGAAGATCATATTTCTTCACACGCTGGAAATCCTCGACCGCGACCGTCAGCACGGCTCCGGCCACCCGGCTGCTCAGCCGTGTCAGATCGGCGCGCACATAGGCGTCATCGGTGACCTGTATCCTCGCATTCCCCGTCCACTCATCCCAGCGCAGCGTCGCCAGCGCGATGAAGGCAAGCGCGACCAGCACGGCGAACAACGGAATGGCCAGCCGGGCCAAAGTGCTGCGCGAACCGATCGGCGCGGACGCCGACCCATTGGGTGGGGCGGAAGGGAGCGGGGTTGCGGGTGGCGATACGGTGTGAGCGGCCGGCGGTGCAGCGACGCCCTGCTCTTGATTCAAAGCATTCTCTCCAACAATCATTCATCCACCAATGTAGACGACATCAATCGCAATTTCAGCCAATATCTCGCCGCGCCGGCTGATCCTGCCTCGCCGATCGCACGCATCCAGGATCATGTCACTGGCGGACGTGGTTGGGATGAGCACGACATTTTGTCAGCGAGACAGGAATCACGCCGCACCAATTAGTCGAGCGGACCCGCATCGACGCCGCCCGCATGCTGCTGGAGGGTAGCGACCGGCCTCTTAAATCCGTCGCCTATGACTGCGGCTTCGGTACGGCAGACCGGATGCGCGCCGTGTTCAGCGAGCGTCTGGGTGTCACACCCGCCCATTATCGCGCAAACTTTCGAAGATCCGAACCACGCGGCAGCGGCTAAATTAACCCGGCGAGCATTGCGACTGAGAGCGCTCATGCCTCCACCCGCCTAGGCCTTGCTCTTAGGCCGGTTGTATCGGCAACCTTCTGATGCGGCGCCCCGTCGCCGCGAAAATGGCATTCGTGACCGCGGGAGCCACAGCGGCTGTAGCCGCTTCGCCCAAGCCGCCAGGATCAGCCGTGCTCGCCACTATATGGGTCTCGATTGGTGGCGTTTCATCGATGCGCAGCGGCGGATAAGAGTCAAAGTTGCCTTGCTCGACTCGGCCGTCCTTGATCGTTATCGCGCCGCGCAGCGCAGCCGTGAGTCCGAAGATCGTTCCGCTCTGTATTTGTGCGTCGATCATCTTCGGATTGACCGGCAATCCACAATCCACCGCGCAGACGATACGTTCCACCCTCACATTTCCTTTCTCGCCGACGGCCACCTCCGCCACTTGCGAAAGATAGCTTCCAAAGGCGAACTGAACTGAGACGCCCCTGCCCTTTCCGGGAGGCATCGGCTGACCCCAGCCGGCCTTCTGCACGGCAAGATTCAGGACCGCCAAAGCTCGGGGATTGTGAGCTAGAAGATTCCTGCGGAATTCGACGGGATCCTGCCTGGCCACGGAGGCCAGCTCATCCATGAAGCTCTCGACGATGAAGACGTTGTGTACCGGTCCTACACCACGCCAAAACCCGGTCGTAATGCCAGGCGGCTCGGCCCGAACGTATTCGACGAGAATGTTGGGAATTGCGTAGGGCGGCTCGGCAGCCCCTTCGACCGCATCGAAATCCAAACCGTTTTTGAACAGGGGCGGAGCAAACCGGGCCACAACCGAAGAGCCGCATACCCGATGGTGCCACGCGATAGGTCTTCCGGCCTCGTCGAGACCCGCCGATATCCGATCGTAGTAGTAGGGTCGGTATAGATCGTGCTGGATGTCCTCCTCGCGGCTCCAGATCACCTTGACGGGACCGTCGATCTGCTTGGCAATTTTGACCGCGAGAAGGGTACCATCTGGCTCAAGCCGACGGCCGAAGCCTCCGCCCAAATACTGATTGTGGATCACAATGGCTTCCTTCGGCATTCCAGTGAGCGTCGCGACCGCCGCCTGCGTGACGGTGGGCTGCTGCGTGCCGACCCAGATCTCGCAGATGTCCTTCCGATAGTGCACCGTGCAATTCATCGGCTCCATGGCTGCGTGAGCCAGAAACGGCAACTCATAGACCGCGTCCAAACGCCGAGCCGCGCCGGAGAACGCCTGCTCGAAGTGGCCCTCGTCTCTCGCCACGACCCCCGGGCTTTCGGATGCCTTCTTGATCTGCTCGACGAGCTTCTTACTATCTATGGAGGCGTTAGGACCGTCGTCCCACTGTATCGCGGCGGCTTCCAAACCCTTCTTAGCAGCGCCCATATGGTCAGCAACGACGGCTACCGCCTCATCGACCGCGACTACCTGATGCACACCCTTGATCGCGAGTGCCGCGCTCTGGTTCACGGCCTTAGGTCTTCCTCCAAGCACCGGAGATATTGCTATCGCCGCGACCTTCAGCCCCGGCAGCATCACGTCGATTCCGAACTGCGTTCGTCCACTGATCTTGTCGGAAGCCTCAAGTCTCTTCGGGGATGTTCCAATGAGACTGAACTGTCCTTGCTCCTTAAGCTTGATGCGATCGAGAGCGGGAGGTTCCGATTCGGCCGCGGATCGCAGCAAGTCCCGATAGGGCATCGACCTAGCGCCCGACGGATGCAGAACCACTCCATCCTTGACGGTGCAGGCCGCCGGGTCGACTTTCCAACGCCCGGCCGCCACCGCGATCAACATGAGGCGCGCCGCGGCGCCAGCTCGCCGAAGGGGTAACCAGAAACCCCGGATCGAGGCTGACAATCCTGTCGCCTGTAAATGTAGGAACGGATTGGCGTAGAGGGCGTCATTCGGAGGCGCGTGTTCGACCTCGATCTGGTCGAGCTTGACTTCGAGCTCCTCCGCCAAGAGCATAGAGAGCGAGGTATAGACCCCCTGCCCCATCTCGACTGACGGTATGGTCAAGCGTACGCGGCCGTCGGGCTCAATTCTCACGAACGCATTCAAGACCGCGCCGCTATCGCTTCCATCAGCCATGGACCAGGACGGCAGGGCAACCGCCAGGGCGAGTCCCCCTGCCGCGGTCGCACCGACCTTCAGGAGCGCTCTGCGAGAGACTCTTGCTTCGTCTTCGCCCGATACTGGCCGCGTGAGCGTGTCGGTGGATTGCCGCATTGTTAACGCCCTCCCTCGCTCGCGTATTTTATGGCAGCTCGAATGCGATTGTAGGTGCCGCATCGGCATACATTGCCGGACATCGCGTCGTTTATCTCCGAGTCCGTCGGGCGTGGATTGCTCGCCAGCAGCGCAGCTGCCGCCATGATCTGCCCCGACTGACAATATCCGCACTGAACGACGTCATGATCGAGCCAAGCCCGCTGCACCTTCCGGCCAGCGGGAGTCTCGCCGATGGCTTCGATAGTAGTCACTGCGGCCTCCCCGACGCTGTCGACCGTGGTGATGCATGATCGTGTCGCCGCGCCGTCTATGTGAACCGTACAAGCGCCGCAAAGCGCCATACCGCATCCAAACTTCGTTCCTGTCATCTTGAGAACGTCCCGCAGCACCCATAGCAGGGGCGCCTCGCCGTCCACGTCCACCGTATGCGACTTCCCATTTATCTTGAGAACGTATGTCATCCTGCACCAATAGAGTGTTGAGGAGCGCGATCTATATTGCAGCCCGAAGGGACCGTCGCTCGCGGGATTGCTTTGATGCCCGCGTTATTGCCCCCAGTTTCGTCGATCCTGCTATGGATCTATCGGCGATAGGACCTCGGCGTCACCCCCACCACCCGCCGAAACGCTGTCGCAAAATGAGATGGATTCTCATATCCACATCTGGCGGCAACGTCCGGAATCGTTTCGTTCCGGCTCTTCAAGAGTCTCTTCGCCTCTTCCATGCGAAGGAAGGTCAGACGCTTCAGGGGAGTCTGCCCATAGAGCTTCTTGTATAATCTCAGCAGGTGGAACCGACTGACTCCTGCCTCGCGCGCCAGATCCTCCAGGCTCACTGCGGACGCGAGATTCTCGCGCATGAAGTCTTCGACCTTGCGCAGCCGGCCGTCGCTCGCATTGCGGTAGTGTGGCTCCCCGTAGCGGCCGTACCTGACCAAGAGATGCGCGGCCAACATCTCTCCCGCAGTTTGGGCATAAAGATCTGGCGCGGTTTCTTGAAAAGCAGCGCTCAGACTCAGCATCAGCTGGCTCACCAAGGGATCGCTGCTTCCGAGGCCGCTCGGCAAGATCGGGGCCGCGGGACCTTTACGCCTGAGTTCTCGTGCGACGCGCTCGATGGTCGCGGCCGGAAGATGGAGTTGCAGGGTGCTGTGTGTCGTGTTACCCCGCCATCGCAGTGTAGCGGCTTGTCCCGGAGCCGTCATACCAATGTGACCCGGCTCGGAATGAGAGTGCTGCCAACCGTTGCGATAGCGGACCTCCACGTCGCAGGAGCCACCGGTAACGAGAACGATCAAATGATCGCGAGTAGCGGGAGTTACGAATTCCTCGGCCTCTGCGGGATCCTCGTAGGCCCGGATCAGCAGCGAGCGCCAACCAGCTCGCCAGCTGCAGGCCGTCATTGTGGCGCGCAAGTGCTTGTGCGCATCGAGGCTAGAAATTATCGTCTCCAAGTCGGGTCTCCGTGCATGTGGTTGTGCCTATAGAAGCGGTTATGCGGATTGAGTGTGCGATCTACGTCATCGATAAAATCATCCGCAATCTCGACTGCGTCGCGGTCATCAATTCGATCTTTGGTCATGGATATTGCCCTCAATATGGACAGCAGCCTGGTGTCTTTAGATTCAGCAACATGTACGACAGCCCATTTCAGGTCACGAAGTTCGGCGGCATCCACGTTGGTCACGTTGCCGTCCTTTTATTGCGGCGAGCGCGACCATCACTGCTGCCAATAGGCCGGTCCACGAAGGATCTTCGTGCGAGCCGGCCCGGCCGCAGGGAGGACTAGACGAGGACACTGGGCT
>Ga0210402_10000738_pt1 | contig 35549 bp, 25 predicted proteins | sample IncBWC7MmetaG_FD_161055 | JGI IMG/M metagenome (GOLD analysis project Ga0210402, IMG submission 161055) | Forest soil microbial communities from Barre Woods Harvard Forest LTER site, Petersham, Massachusetts, United States - Inc-BW-C-7-M | ecosystem: Environmental > Terrestrial > Soil >...
CGGCCGAGCCGCGGCTCGCCTCCGCCAAACCGGTCCGCAGATCGGAACGGCGGATTCCGATGCACGGGGGCAGCGACAGCAGCAGGGCCACCAGGGCCGCGATCGCTGCCACGGCCACCCAAACGTGGCCGTTCACGCCCAGATCATCGAGAAACGGAAGACGCATCCGGAAGGAGTCGGGGATGAGCTTCTGCAGAAGTTGTATCGCGCCGCCGGCAAGCGCCACGCCGAGCGCGCCGCCGCCGGCCGCCAGCGCCAGGGCTTCGGTCGTAAACTGCGCGATCAGACGGCCCCAGGATGCGCCCAGCGCGGTGCGCACGGCGATCTCCCGCTGGCGGTTTTGGGAGCGCAACAGCACCAGGCTCGTTACATTCACCGCCGAAATGAACAGGAGTAATCCGGCCCCGCCCAGCAACACCATCAGCATGGGGTGAATTGTGCCCGTAATCGCCTCGGTGAGCGGCACCAGGGTAACTCCTCGGTCTCGATTCGATTCTGGATATTGCTTCTCGAGGTCTGCCGCTATGCCTTTCAGGTTGGACAGAGCAGCCTGCAACGACACGCCGTCCCCGAGACGGGCCAGACCGAATATGGCGTGGCTTTTCCGGTTCAGATCATACCGCCTTATCGGTTGCATGGCGATCCAGAAGTCCGGACGGCCGGCAGGAGCGAAATGAAATTCGCGCGGCAGCACGCCGACGATCACGTGCGGAAAACCATCCAGTATTGCCGCTTGCCCCACAACATCGCGGCGACCGCTGTAAAGCCGCTGCCAGGCGGCATAGCTCAACAGGGCGGCCTGAGGCGCCGACGGTGAATCCTCGTCCGGATAGAAATCCCGCCCGAGCACAGGCACAACTCCAAGCGTCCGAAAGAATCCGGCGCTCACGCGAGATCCCGGCACCGGTTGCGCCCCGGCGGGCGTGGTCAGCACGAATGGATTCTGCTGATAGACGTCCAACGAGCGCAGGACCCGGTTGCGCTGTTTCCAATCCAGGTAGTCGGGGTACGAGAGGTTGCTGCGTGGAAACGTTGCATTGGTCTCGTAAGCGGCGATAAGACGCGCCGAATCCCGATACGGAAGCGGCTTGATCAATGCCGCATCGACGAACGCGAAGATGGCCAGGCTGGCACACATCCCGAGAGCCAGGACGAAGATGGCCGTGCCAGTGAAACCCGGATTCTTACGCAGTTGCCGGAAGGCGAACCCGAGGTCCTTCCCAAAATGATCGATCAGGTTCAGTCCCCGAGCGTCCCGGCACTCCTCCCTTCGCTGTTCCACGCCACACGACGACCGCCTCGCGGCCGACCGCGCATCGGAGGGGCTCATCCCGCGGGCGACCGATTCCTCGATCTCGCGCTCCAGATGGTATTGCAGCTCTTCGTCGAGCTCCTCATCCAGGCGGGCACGCCCGAAGAAGGAACGGAAGCGGAGACGCAGAATATCGATGATACGCATACCAGGTCCTCCTCCTGTCAGGCGGTCCGCACGATCAGGGAGATGGCGCCGGACAGGCGTTCCCACTGTGACGCCTCCCGCGCAAGTGCTTGGCGGCCGACTCTGGTCAACTTGTAGTATTTGGCTCGCCGGTTGTTCTCGCTGACGGCCCATTCCGAACGGATCCAGCCGTTCTGTTCGAGTTTGTGTAGAGAAGGATACAGCGCGCTTTGCCCAACCTGCAGAATCTCCCCGGACATCTGCCGGATGCGCTGGGCAATCGCCCAACCATGCATCGGCTCTAACGCAAGCACCTTCAGGATCAGCAGGTCCAGAGTGCCTTGTACGAGGTCGGTCGGCTTACTCAAATCGGCTCCTCCCCTCAGTAACTGACAATAGCGTATGCCAGTCTCGGCTGAATTGTCAAGAGCGCTGTAGCTCGCACATGCCATGATGGTGTCGGGAGGCGCACGATGCGGGTGCTGGCGATCGGCGGGACCGGATTTATCGGCAGGTTCACGGTTGCGGCGCTGTCGGAATTCGGTCACGACGTAACCGTGTTCCACCGTGGGCAGACGCCGGTGGAGAAGTCCGCGGCTTCGGTCCTCGGCGACCGGCGCGAGATCGCGAAGCGTGCCGCCGAACTGCGTGCGGTGCGCCCCGACGTTGTCATTGATTTCCTGATCTCGAATCAACGGCAGGCGGAAGAATTGATCGGCATTTTCCGGGGATATGCCGCGCGCGTGATCATGCCGAGCAGTTGCGACGTCTATCGCGCGGCTGGAATTCTGCATCGGACCGAGCCAGGCGAGCCGGACAACACGCTCATCACGGAACTTTCCGCACTGCGCACACAGCTTCATCCGTATCCGCCTGAGGCGGTGCGGGCGATTCGTGCCGTATACCCGTGGCTTGAAGAGGATTACGACAAGATACCGGCCGAGCGCACGATCCTGAGCTGCGCCGAACTGCCCGGTACTATTCTGCGGCTGCCGATGATCTACGGACCGTGCGATCCACTGCACCGCTTCTATCCCGTGATCAAGCGCGTGGACGATGGGCGTGGCGTCATGCTGCTCGACGAGAGCACGGCACAGTGGCGCGCCATCCGCGGGTACGTAGAAGATGTCGCCTGGGCGGTGGCGCTGGCGGCGGGCGATGCGCGCGCGGCCGGACGGGTCTATAACGTCGGCGATCCGGAGAACTTCACGGAGCTGGAATGGCGGCGGCAGATCGCGGAGGCGGCAGGCTGGCGGGGGCGGTTCCTGGTGCTGCCTGACGATCAGACGCCCGCGCATTTGAAGGCGCGAGGCAACTTGCGGCAGCATTGGGCCGCGGACAGCACCTGCATCCGGCGCGAATTGGGGTATCGCGAGCGGGTGCCACATGTGGAGGCGCTGCGGCGCACCGTGGATTGGGAACGTGCCCATCCGCCCGCCCAGATCGACCTGGCAGAGTACGAATATGACGCGGAGGATCGGGCGATCAGCGCCGCACCGGCGCCGGCGTCGTATTAACTCCGCCGGTCATTCTAATCGCAGCGACCGTGGGCCAGGATCTGGGAGGCGCGCCTTGGCTGCCAGCGTCACGAGGACGAGCAGAAGCGCCGCTGTGGAGATAGCCGGTTGAAAGGGGGGATCGAGTCGCCCTGTCCCAGGTGGGAAGCGCCGATCGCTATGGGATACCGATCTCCCACTGTTGGCGACGTCTTTGTGCGGAATGCAAATGCTATTCGCCGGCATCCTGCTCCTCTGCTATTCGCGCACCCGACGCCCAGATCAACCTTGTTGGCGCCATATCGGCTGGCTTCTCAGACTGCGGCGTCGATTCAGGTCCGCTACCTGGGCCGTCTTGCGATCTCCGAGCCTTCCACCAGTAGCACCGCTGGCCCACCTGCAGTTCCACGTAATTCTCCGCATCCTTGCAATCCGCAAAACCCGTGAATGGGCACTAGCGAGGGCGTCCGTACAGCGCCACCACCGGGTCGACTCGCGTCGCCCGCCAGGCGGGAACGTAACTGGCTGCCATGCCCACTGCCACCAACATGGCCGCAATGATTGCGAACGTGACCGGATCTGTCGCGCTGACCTGGAAGAGCATGCGTGCGATCAGGCGCATCAGCACGGCGGCAGCGGCCGAGCCAACGGCGACTCCCGCCAGACTCAGCTTGAGGCCTTGTAGCATCACCATCCGCAGAATGTCGGCGCGCTGCGCGCCGATCGCCTGGCGGATGCCGATCTCCGCCGTGCGCTGTGCCACCGAATATGCCATCACTCCGTAGAGCCCGATCGCTGCCAGTACGAGCGCCAGTCCGGCAAACCCCGCAATGAGGTACATGGTCTCTTTCCGCTGCGCCAGCGTATTGGCGACCACTTGCTCCATGGTTTGGATGTTGGCTACCGGCAGATCGCGATCCGCGGCCGCTATCTGTGCCGACAGCAACTTGGACATCGCTGCAGGATCGCCGGCGGCACGAACCCCGATCGACAGCCGCGGCCATGTTCCCTGCGCGTAGCTCGAATACATAGCCATCGGCGGAGGTCCCTCAAGGTTGCCCGAACGCGTGTCACCGACCACGCCCACAACCTCATATGGCGCTTGCATACGCGTGAAAACGATGTGCTTTCCCAGTGGATTTTCACCGGCCCAGAACCGCCGCGCCAACGCCTGATTGACGATTACGACTCTCGGCGCCTGGGCGTCTTCTGCCCATGTGAAATCGCGGCCGCTCATCATCGGCACTCCGTAGGTACGGAAGAAGCCGGGCGCAACGATGTTCCATTCCACCAGCGGTCTTTGTCCCAACGCCACGAAGTCCTGTCCTTCGGCGAGGATCGGAGTACGCAGCAGGTTGAGCAGCGGTACCGTGAGCGAAAGCGCCACGGATTTCACCCCCGCACTCCTCTCCAGCCGCTCCGCCACTTCGCGTACGAACGCGGCGCGGCGCGGACCCTCCGGGTATTTGGCCGGTGGTAAGGAGACGTGTCCTACGAGCGTACGTTCCGGATTGAATCCCAGTTTTACGTTCTGCACCTGCCGGAAGCTTTCGATGAGCAGGCCGGCGCCGATCAGCAAGATGACCGAGACACCGATCTGTGCAGTGACTAGCGTGCTGCGCAGCCGGTGACGGTGCACGCCACCAGTGCTGCCCCAGCCAACATCGCGAAGAGCTCCGTTTAAATCCGGCCGCGAAGCCTGCAGGGCCGGAACCAATCCAAACGCTGCGCCTGTAGCCACCGAGGACGCCGCTGCAAACGCCAGGACCACCAGATTCAGTCCGATCGGTTGATAGCCCGGCAGGTTGCTGCCGGCATCCGACGCAACCAGCCAGGCCACGCCCCACTTCGCGAAGAGCACGCCTAGCGCCGCTCCGGCCACAGACAGCAACAGGCTCTCCGAAAGCAATTGCCATGCGAGTTGCATGCGGCTGGCGCCGAGCGCGGCGCGCACGGCCATCTCTTTGGCTCGCGCCGTGGCGCGGGCCATCATCAGGCCTGCGACATTGGCGCATGCAATCAGCAGGACGAACGCCACGGCGCCGGTCAGAATCATCAGCGTGGGCTTGATTCCGGCAGTAAGGCTGTCCTGAAGCGGCAAGGCGCCCATTCGGCTGTCGGGCGTGCCATCGGGAGCACGCGGATGCTCGCGCTTGTATTGCACATGCAGCGCCTGCAACTCTTCGGCAGTCTGCGACAGGCTTACGCCGGGCGACAGCCGCCCCAGAAGCCTCAGATATCCAATGCCGTTTTGAATTTGTTCCGGCTGAAAGACGCTGATGTTCATCACCCGCGTCACCCACACGTCGATTCCAGGGAAGGGGAACGGGTACTCCGGCGGGAGTACCGCGATGATGGTGTAGGGGTCCTGATCGAGGGTGATAGCGCGCCCGACGATTTGACGGTCACCGGCGAAACGGCGCTGCCATAGCCCGTGGCTGATCATAGCGACGCGTGCTCCGCTGGGCGTTCCCTCCTCCGCCGTGAATCTACGCCCGAGGTTCGGCTGCGTTCCCAACACCTCAAAGAAGTTGGGCGAAACGCGGACTGCCACAAGCTGTTCCGGCTCGTCGCCTCCGCTCAAGGTGAGCGTATCGCCGCAGTAGGCTGCCAGGCCAGTCAGAAGCCGGCTGCCGTCGCGCATGGTCTCGTAGGAAGCGAGCGATACGCCGGCCCCAGTCACCCCCCGGGACGCGCTCGACATGGCCACAGCCACAAGCTGGCTAGGGTCTTTGACCGGCAAGGACCGCAACACCAGCGCGTGGACCACGCTAAAAATCGCCGTGTTGGCGCCGATTCCAAGGGCCAGGGTCAGCACCACTACCGCGGTGAAACCAGGGGTCTTCCGCATCGTTCGCAGGCCGTATAGCATGTTCTATGGACGCTTTAAAGCCAATGTCGTGAGCACGCGCCAATCTTGTGATAGTCGCGCGCCTAAAATAAAAGACATTGGGGAACTCTGACCGGGAGCTGGGTCCCCCACGATACGCGGGATCAGGTCGTGGATTTTCGTCCAGCGCTGGTCGCAGAAAACTGAACTCGGCGCCGGGCGGTTCATTCGGTGGCTCGACATCACCGCCAGCAGGCTCTACGACTGGCGGGCTACGGGAAGGTGGACGAACATCGCTGCGAATCGGGTGAATCCGGTGGATCCGCCAATACCTTGATCATCTGGAGCTCACCAAGTATCTTGCGCCGCCGGATCCGTTGACGGCTCTGCGGGCGATTGATTTGGCGCGGTTACTCCGATCGAAGAGCGGTTACCGGATCGACACTCGCCGCGCGGCGTGCCGGAATCCACGCCGCCGTAATCGCTACTGCGGAGAGTAGAGCGGCAGCGCAAAGCATCGAGACAGGATCGGAGGTGCCCACCCCGAACAACTGCGCCGCAATGGCGCGTGTCGCGACCAGCGCCAACGGTACCCCGATCGCGATGCCGGCGCCCACCAGGCGAAGCGTCTCACCCAGCACTAACCGGAGGATGTGGGCGCGCACGGCCCCGACCGCGATCCGTACTCCTATTTCATTCGTACGCTGTGCCACAGAGTAAGAAACCAATCCATACAGCCCGACACACGCCAGAAGCACGGCCGCACCCCCAAAGAAGCCCGAGAGCGTGGCAATCAAACGCTCCTGAACCAGGAGGTCGCTCAGTTGCTGATCTACAGTATCGACCAGCAACACCGGTAGCCCCGAATCGATACGGCGCACCTCCTGCCGAACCTTATCAATCATCGGACCAGCTTCACCCACAGTCCTCACCACGACGCACATGCTGACCAAGTGGGCCGGGTCCTGCCGATAGGGGCGATAGATCATCATGCGCGAGCGGTCGCGGGGCCGGACGTGGATGGAATCCGCGACTACCCCAACGATCTCGAATGTGCGTCCCGTCAGCGGCCCGCCGGCGATGGACCGATTGCTGGCAACGGAGCCAAAATCAATTCGCTGGCCGACCGGGTTGGATCTGCCGAAGAATCGGCGGGCGAGAGCTTCATTCACAATCACCACGCGCGGCGCGTGGGCGTCGTCCCGCGCATCGAAATCGCGCCCTGCCAGCATGTGCAATTCGAGGGACTCGAAGTAACGCGGAGTAACCAGGTCGGAGAGGACTTTGGCATCGTCACTCGCGGTCAGGGGCTGTCCGGCAACGGCCGCATCGACGCCCGCGCTTTCGCTTCCATTTAATAATCCGTAAACCGAGGCGCTGGACGATTGCACGCCCGGAAGGAGCGCCAGGCGATCGGGTACTTGATCGAACAGCGCCGACGCGCGATCAAAAATACGCGCGCCCTGACGCAGCGAAGTCCAGGCCAGCAGCGTATGGCGGCGGTCCAGCCCGAGGTCCTGGGTTTGCAGATTGTGGAGCGTGCGCGAGAACAGCGCTGCGCCGATCAACAGGATCAGCGACAGAGCAACTTGCGTCACCATCAGGGACTTGCCCAGAAAGCCCCGGCGCGCCAGGCCGTCCGCCCCACGTTGGTTGAATCCCTTCGATGCCCGAAACGCCGGGATGATGCCGAACGTCATTCCCGTAACCAGCGACAAGGCAAACGTAAAACCGAGCATACGACTGTCCATGTGGACCTCGAGGCGGAGCGGATCGGGCGTAATACCGCCGCCCATCTGCGCCGGACCGGTAGCCACCAAACCCAGCAACGCGCCGCTGGCCCAGACGGCGAAGAGCATCCCGAGTGCCCCGCCCAAGGCCGCGAGCAGCAAGCTCTCGACCAGCAGTTGCCGCAGGATGCGGGCCTGCCCGCCGCCGAGGGCGAGGCGGACCGCAATTTCGCGCTCGCGGCCGGCGGTCCGCGCGATCAGGAGATTGGCGACGTTCGCGCAAGTGATGAGCAGGAGCAGGCCGGCGCTTACGATCAGGATCGCAATCGGTTTCGAGAGCGCCGCGCGTTGCGGCGAGAAACCATACTCGGCCGGCACGAGGTCCAGGCGAGATTGGCGCGCCTGGCGGATCATTTCCGGCGACGGATTCGCGCCCAGACGCTCCTTCCAGATGTCCTGGTAAACCACAGCCACTGCTGCCATCGCCTGCCGGCCGGAAACATCAGGGCGCAGACGCACCAGCGGCACGTAGTTCATTCGTCCGCCGCGCACCGGATCGGGAGGCAGTTCCGTCAAGACCTGAGCGAGCATGGAAATCGGAATCCAGAAATCAGTGGGCCGGCCGACCCATTCACCCGAGAACGCGCGCGGCATTACGCCGAGCACAGTATACGTCGTCTGGTTGAGCCGGAGCCTGCGGCCAGGGACCGATGGATCGCCGCCGAACACCTTGCGCCAATACTGGTCGCTCAGTACGACGACCGGGTGCCCGCCGGCAGTGACGTCGTCGCTCGCGGTGAAGGTGCGGCCGATCGCGGCCTCCGCGCCAATGACGGCGAAGTAATTTCCGGTGACTAACCCGACTTGTACCTGCCGCTCGTCTCGCACGCCGTTGACCTCCACGTTCGACCGGTCCTCATTCGTGATGGCCGCCGCATCCGCGAAAACGTTGTTCAAGGCGCGGAAGCGCTCGTACCACCGGTAGCTCATGGCGTCGCTGGTCATTTGACCTTCGTGACGCTGGAGAGTGTAAAGTGCCTCCGGGTGACTCACCGGAAGACGCCTTAGCATGAGCGCGTCGAAGACACTGAAGATGGATGTATTCGCGGCAATCCCAACGGCGAGGGACAGGGCCGCTACAACCGTAAATGCGGGCCGGCGGATGAGAATCCGCGCGCCAAATCGCAGATCGCGCCACAACGACTCGACCGTGGACTCCCAACCTGCGTCGCGCATCGATTCCTTGACCGGCTCGAAGCTTGCCAGTTCAACCCGGGCTTCGCGGGCAGACCTTCCTCGCCGGAGCTTATCCTCGACCGACCGATTAAGGTAGTCGCGCAGTTCTTCATCCATCTCGCGGCTTTCCTCGCCGCGGCGGAACAGTGATCGCAGGCCGGCCAGTATGTTATGCATGGCTGCCCTCCCGCAGGATGCGTGCGATCGCGGCCGTCTGGCGCTCCCACTCACGCGTTTCGGATTCGAGTTTCTCCCGCCCGGAGTCCGTCAGACCGTAATAGCGGGCGCGTCGATTATGGTCGCTCGTCTTCCACTTCGCGCGGATGAGCCCGGAGCGTTCGAGCCTCCGCAGCGCTGGGAATAGGGAGCCGGGGCCGACTTCAAAAACGCCAGTACTGATCTGCTGGATGCGCGTGCCGATCCCATAACTGTGCAGTGGCTGGAGCGCGAGGGTCTTGAGGATCAGCATGTCGAGGGTGCCTTGAACCAGTCCCATTGCAATATCTCGACAATCGAGTAGAGCAACTCGCGAGCCACCCACAAGCAGCAGATAACAATAGGCTTCGTTTACAGTTTGCTGTCCGTTATTCGGACGTAGTGTCCGATTTTGGAACACTTCAATTGCCGGTTGGCGTCCGCCACGCGGCGTTCCCCAGGCCCGCGCGATCTGGGGTTTGGTCGCTTCCTACACTCAGAGTCTTTTGAGACTCTTAGGTGGAGTTTGAATCGAGGGGGGCGCGAAGGGAAGCACTGGACCTCGCCACTATCCTCGGTTACCGAGACCATAACGATGCCGAGAGCGATACAGGCGAATATTGGGCGTCGTAACCAAACGGATGGTCGTCCGTCTACCCTAGCGATGACATCTGAGGGTAGAATTTCTACCAGCGACATGAGCAAGGCTCGGTCTAACCGGATCGAGCTGCTGCAAGGTACGCTCGACATGCTGATTCTGCGGACGTTGCTCTTTGGCTCCGCTCACGGACACCAAATCGCCAAGCACATTCAACGAACCACTGCGGATGTCCTGCAAGTCGAGCACGGTTCACTTTATCCAGCACTCCATCGGCTCGAGCGCAAGGGCTGGGTGACCGCAAAGTGGGAGATGCCGAGGGACCGAAATCGCGAATTCAAGTACTACCGGCTGACACCGGCTGGGAAGAAACAGCTTGCCGGTGAGGAATCGAAGTGGAAGCAGTTGGCCAGCGCGATCGCGCGAGTGATGTGGCCGGCTGAGGAGGGCTGACATGCGCTGGCGGCCGAATGGCAAATGGCGGAGGTCCTCACGGCAACATCGTGAGGAGGATCTCGACCGCGAGCTGCGGTCCCATCTGGAGTTGGAAGCCGCAGAGCGGCACGACGCCGGACTGTCAATGCATGAGGCGAAACTCGCCGCACAGCGAGCCTTAGGGAATGCGACCCTGCTCAAGGAGGAGGTACGTGAAATGTGGAAATGGACATCGTTCGAGATATTCCTGCAAGACTTTCGATATGGGCTTCGCATCCTCTGTCGCAGTCCTGGATTCGCCGCGGTCGCCGTGCTGTCCATCGCGTTAGGAATCGGTGCCAACACGGCCATCTTTACCCTTTTTGACGCGGTGCTACTCAAATCGTTGCCAGTAATGGAACCGGAGCGGCTGGTTGAGTTTGTACGCGCGCACTCGACCGGACAAGTTACGACGTTTCCCTATCCGGAGTACGAGAAGTATCGCGATGAGAACAAAGTGTGCTCTGGCATCGTGGCAACTTTCTTCCTTAATAGGGTCATCATGCAGATCGACGGTCAGCCGGAAGTCGGTAGCGGCCTGTTGGCTTCCGGCAACTACTTCTCGGTTCTGGGAGTGAATCCGATTCTGGGCCGGCCTCTCACGCCTGATGACGATCGTGTCCCGGGTGCTCATCCCGTAGCCGTGATCAGCTATGGGTTCTGGGACCGCCGCTTCAGCAAAGACCCCTCGATTCTAGGCAAGTCCATCATCGTCAACAATACGCCTCTGGAGATCATTGGAGTCACGCCGCGCCGTTTTTTTGGCGCCAGATTGGGAAACGCCCCCGACATCACAGCACCGATAATGATGCAGCCATCTTTGGGTGGCGGCCGGTCCATGTTGCAGTCGAAAGGGCAGTGGGTGAATATATTCGGCCGCTTGAAACCAAGAGTCAGCCGCGAGCAGGCGCAAGGCCAGATCGCCGTGCTGTTCTATCAAGCGATTGACGACCGAATTGCCCTGGCCCCAGTCGGGCAACGCCAGTCCGCGCGGAAGTTTCGCGATGAGAATCGATTCGAGCTCAGCCCGGCGGCCACAGGCATCCTCTCCAGTCTACGAAAGCAGTTCTCCCTGCCCTTGCAAGTCCTCATGGCCGTCGTCGGAATGGTACTCCTGATCGCCTGTGCTAATGTGGCGAATTTGTTGCTCGCGCGAGCGACCGCACGGCAGAGGGAGATCGCCGTCCGACTGGCAATCGGCGCGAGCCGGTTCCGGCTCATGCGGCAGCTCCTCGCGGAAAGCATGCTCGTTGCCGCCATCGGCGGGATGCTCGGGCTGGTCATCGCCTGGTGGGGTAGCAGGTTCCTGCTGACCATGGCTTCCGGCGGATCCACGCTGCTGCCCATCAACATCGCACCCGACCATCGTGTTCTGGGATTCACGGCCGGGATAGCTGTTCTCACGGGCATACTCTTCGGATTGGCCCCGGCCGTCCAATCGACACGAGCGCTGTCGATACATGACCGTACCCACCGCCGGCATGGAGGCCTGCGATTGGGCAAGGTGCTGGTTGTCACGCAGGTGTCTCTATCACTGCCGCTGCTAATTGGCGCTGGCCTGTTCCTACGCACCTTGCAGAACCTCTGGCAACTCGATCTCGGGTTTCATCGCGAGAACGTCTTGCTGTTTTCAATCGAAGCCGGCCAAGCTGGTTACCGAAGTGATCAGGCAAGAATTCTCACCAGACAACTGCTCGAGAGGATGAGAGCGCTGCCTGGAGTGAATTCCACGAGCGTCTCCGCACAGAGACCGCTGCGTGGCGGCTGGGGCGACATGGTCTCGGCTCCGGGATATTCCGCCGGTCGTCAAGAGGAGCTCAGCGTCGGCATGGATGCAGTTGGCCCCGACTATTTTCGGACCATGGGAGCGCGGCTCGTGGCAGGCCGCGAATTCGGCACCCAGGACAACGAAAAATCGCCTGGCGTGGCGATTGTTGATGAGAGTGTGGCCGGTGCTTTGTTTGGCGCCGAAGCCGCCCTCGGCAAGTCGATCCGGATCGGCCCGGACCGCGAAGCAACTATTATCGGCGTGGTAAGGAATATGAAGTACGACGGCGTGCGTTCGGGGGATCAGCAGTTTCAGCGCGTCGTGTATGTACCGTTTTTCCAGGGAGGGTTAGGAGGGGTAAACATCGAGATTCGCACGGCTGGCGATCCGGCTGGCTTAATCGGTTTTGTGCGCCGCGAAGTATCGGCTCTAGACAAGAGGCTTCCACTAATCGACGTCAAGACCCTTGTCGCACAGGTGGAAGAATCGATCGTGCAGGAACGTCTAGTCGCTGTTCTGTCGACCTTCTTCGGAGCACTGGGCCTGTTGCTGGCGTGCATCGGGCTGTACGGGATCATGGCTTACGCGGTGGTTCGCCGGACCGCCGAGATTGGCGTCAGGATCGCTCTCGGCGCGCGCCCTGGCGACGTGCTCTGGATGGTACTGCGGCAGACGCTCCTACTGATGTTGCTCGGCATTGCAGTCGGCTTGGCCGCGACTTTGGCCGCAACACGACTAGTCAGCAGCCAACTATTCGGAGTCGGCGCCACTGACGCGCTCACTATCGCAACCGCATCGCTCGTCTTGATCGTCGTAGCCGCCTGCGCCGCTTACCTTCCCGCACGTCGAGCTTCCCACGTCGATCCGATGGTGGCCTTGAGATACGAGTGATCTGAGGTAACCCATAGTGGTCGCGACGGTTACTTCGTACTCTGTCGTAGCATCTCAGGGCGGAGCATGGTGTTTCATGGACGTGAACACGTTGAGATTCAGCATCCGCCCACGACGTGGAGTCTTTCGCGATGTGGAGGAGTTCATTGGCCATCGGCGAGTACATTGACCGTACAATGACAAGCCCTTCGCCATCTAATTCCCGCCCTAACACTAGGCCGATTGCATCTCGCCGAAGTGCTCAAGCATCCGGCGATACAACTCCTCCGGAGTCACCTCTTCCTTGGGCGCCCTCGCTGCGCAAATGATCAATCCCAAGCACGGATTTCGACTGCGGTTGCTTCGCCCTTTCTACAGCTTCGTATTTGATCGAGTCTGGGTAGGAGGCAATGCTTTCCACTGCCACCGTGATTGCGGCCAGTATCCCAGCATCCGAGAGCACGTGGCCGTCTGGAAAGTGCTGCCGTTGATTCGGATGGAGGTGGCCGAGTTCGTGCACCAAGCCATAGAACCAGGTGGCCATGTAGGCCTCGTTCTTGGGCTCGTACTCAAGCGCCATCGTTTGATCATCATCATTCAGCCAGATGCCTTTCGCGGTCATGGACTTGACAAAGGCCAGAACGGCGTAGTCTGGGTCGCCGTACCGGAGAGCCATCTCCGCCATGAGTTTGAGCGTGGTGCGTTCGGCGACTTCAACCAGCACATTCTTCAAAGAGTCGTCGACGAATAGGTGGCGAATGAAGGCGGTGAGCGAAAGATAGCGAGTGCTGAAGACGACCGGGCTTGGCGAGAGGCCAGGCAGGCAGAAGACTTCCGGCGGGCCGCCGTCCACCCAGTAGACAGAAAAACTGGGACCAATCTGCCGTTCCACCTCGTCGAGCACGAACGTCATCGGGGTCCGATTCTCCCGCCCGTAGCGTCAGAAATTGGTCGCTTTGCCGAGTTCGGAACGCAGGGCTTCCTCGATAGCCAGTTCCTTGAAGTCAGTCATGCGTCTAGCCCGGCTTCGGCCGGGAATCTATCATGGCGCGCAAGCGTTCGATGTCTTCGGGAGTCGGGTTTTCGATCTCAATATCTCCCACCTTGAATTTCTTAATCTGCTTTGACGCCAAGTAGTCTCTAACGAACCCAAGGAGATGCGGCAACGCCTGCGCGCCAAGAAGTGGCAATTACGATCCACGCAGCGGCACTGCCATCGAGGTTTTTGCGCTCGGTCAGCTGGCTTTGACTGCCCGGTTGCGCGTCAATCTCGTTGCGGATTGCCTCCGCAGCCTGCTTTGTTCCATTGATGACAATCGTCTCGGTCGTCATGCATCGCTCCCCACAAATAATGTCTCACACGCATGAAGCCCGCCACACCGGGTGCATCGAGTGCGTCGAGTCCTTGCGGCCAACGCCATGTCTTCTGATCCTTCTTGCATTCCCACACGGTCGGGTGCGCGTCGAACTGGTCACCTGGGCGCGCCCTGAGGATCGTGAGTGAGTCACGCGCCACTCGCACAAGGGCCAACCAGAGGCGATTTCGCTTTTGAGCCTCCTCAAGGTGCGCGGCAGGGACGAATGAGCGCTCGCCGTCATTCTAAGACGGCCTCTTCGGGCCTTTCCTGCTCGTTGACTGAATATGAGGAAAACACTGGGATTCAGTGTCTCGATTCTCTCAGTAGCGGCACTTCTATTCGGGGCGGATGTCACGGGAAAGTGAGTGGCCGAGGCGCCCGGCAGGGGCGGCGGAGAACCCCGTCAGACCGTTTTCGATTTCAAGGTAGACGGAAACCGGCTCACGGGCACGTATTCGATTGGGGACGGCACGCCGCCGACGACGATCAGCGGCGGCAAAGTGGACGGCGACAACATCAGCTTCACCACCGAGCGCTAGGGCCGCGGCGGCGGCGCTCCGTTAGTGACGACCTATAAGGGTACCCTCACGGCGATACGATCAACCTGGAAGTCACGGCTCCCGGACGCGGGGGCGGCGATCCGGCTACCACGAAACTGACCGTGAAGCGAGCGGCGAGCTAGGCGAATCACAGATGGATGCGACATTGACATCTTCTTGCTGGACATCCGTTGCCCCGAACTCGCGCTCTATCACTCACTTGGCAAACTGCCTGAGCCCGAATCGACCCACGATCTCTTCTGACGAACCAATGGTAAAGCCTCAAAGACTTGGCTCGGCAAGTCCACGATCTTCACTTCCGCCCGACTCACCCGGAATTCGAACGGTCCATTGTGGGGCCTGACGAATGCCTTTCACGTCGGCCTTCAAAGAATTCGAGCCGATACCCAGTTCCAAAGCCACCGCGAAGGTCGGCGGTCTTCTGCAATGCAATCGATATGGACATAGGTCGCCAGCTTCCTTCAACAACTTGGGGACCAACGCGGCCCTTGCTCGGCACTACACCAACTCCGCGCTAGGACCCCTGAATCTATCGCTGCGGGATGGCTTCGCCGTGGTGACAGGTGGAACAGTTAATCGCGCGATTCTGCTCATCGCTCTTCAGGTTTTCCATCTTTGCAAGTTGTTGGTTGATCATCCGATGCATGGCGGCCATTTCACGCGCGGCACGCTTCGGCCGTTTGTCGTCGCTGGCAAAGTCGGTTTCGACGTGACAGTAAGTGCAGGTGACGCCGAGACCCCGGCTGTAGCCAACATCCATGATGGTCAGTAACAGGGCGGCGCGGGTATTCTTAAGGTACTGGAGATTCTTGAAGACTTTCTCCGCTGGCTCGTTTTCTTTTCCGGCGATCCGCTCGGACCATTGTTTTACGTACTTCGCATTCACGTCCGCTTGGCTCGATTGGGCGCAAAGAAGTGCCGGCAGAAGAAGCAAGGTCGCGATGATGGACGCGCGTTGGGGTTGCATGCGAGTCGCGTGTGCATGCGTTGTGCCAAAGCTGCTTTTCCGGCAGCGTCTTGATCCGTTGATAACATTCAACGAAGATCGAGGCGCGCGCCCTTAGGCCGTCCGGATGTGAAACTGGGTATCCCAAATGCGGACAACTCTTTGTCCACAGTGCTCCCACGAGTTGCCATCCGGTCCGTGGATATGTGTGCCATTCGGATTGCCGGATAACGCGAACAAAAAGTTGGTCCGGCTCGGGGGCCGCAGCTTCCCAGTATCCCGTTTGGCGGCGATCACTGGGCGGCGGCGGTGACTACGCCGTCAACCGCTCTCTATCGAGACGGACCGGGCATCCAGGATCTCCTGCTAAAGCTACCTCTCGCGTCGACGCCGAATGACGGGTACAGCCTACCAGGGGGATTTCTGAGCCATCACCCTTCGCGCAGTGCGATAACCGGATCGATGCGTGCGGCTCGCCAAGCTGGAATAAGGCTTGCGGCAATGGCGACGGCGCCGACAACAACCGCCGCACCCGCGAACGTGAGCGTGTCGGATGCGCTTACACCGAAGAGCATTTTCTCGAGGACGCGAGTTAGAGCGAAAGCTCCGGCGAGCCCAAGCACCATGCCCACACCCGCCAGGCGCCCACCCTGTCCGATGACCAGCCGGAGAACGTCCGGCGGAGTCGCGCCGATCGCCATGCGGACGCCGATCTCCTGCCTCCGACGCTCAACGGAATAGGACAACACGCCGTAGATCCCCACGGCCGCCAGCGTAAGGGCTGAGAGCGCGAAGATGGCCATAAGTGTCGTACGGAACTGTGGCAGCGCTGTGGACTCACGCAACGTTTCTTCCATTGAGCCCGCGCTTGCAATGGGTACGTTGGGATCGATGGCTCGAATCCCCGCCTGGACCGCTGGGAGCCACTGCCGCGCGGGCCCGGCCGTTCGTACGGCCAGCCACATCGGCCGCGATGAATACTGATCGGCAGATTCATAGTACACGGGCACATTTTCCCCGGCGAGCCCCTCGTACTTTACATCCGCGACGACTCCGATGATCTCCCCGTAGGGATTGTCCAGGCTTGGGCCGCCGTGCTTCAATCGCTGCCCGACGGGATCTTCGCCGGGGAAGTAGCGTCGCGCCATTGCTTCGCTGATGACTTTGACACCGGGCGAGCCTGGCTTGTCGCGGCGGTCAAAGACCCGCCCGCGCAGAACCGGGATGCCGAGCGTTCGAAAGTAGTCATAGCTGACCCACGGGACCGGCACAACCGGCCCTCCTTCCTTCGGCGTGCGTCCGGGGATCTCGAATGCGTCCGAGAACGCGACGCGATCGGGCGGCAGGGTGATCGCAACTGCCGCCGATTCGACGCCCGCAAGAGCCCTTACATGGGACAAGACCTGCTCCCAATAAGCCAGCAACCGTGGTTGCTCCAGGTAGCCAGGTCCGGTTGGCGCAAGCTGCAGCGTGAGTAACCGGTCTGGCCGTGCCTGGAAGCCAGTGTGCACGCGGCCCAGCATTACGAAGCTGCGAATGAATAGACCTGCGCCTGCAAGCAAAACGATCGAGACCGCGACCTCCGAAATCACCAGCGCTGCTCGCAACCGGCCGCCTCTACGTGTATCGCCGGTGCGTCCGCCCTCTTTGAGGCGCTCGGCGGCATTGGAACGCGCCACGCCGGAGGCCGGCACGAGTCCGAACGCGACTGCGCTCACCATCGATACGAGCAGCGTGAACAACAGCACGCGGCCATCAACCGCAATCTCATCGACGCGTGGCAGCCAAGGCGGAGCAAGTGCCCGCAGCAGGCTCACTCCGGCCCAGGCCAGCACGGCGCCACTCAGACCCGCGGCCAGCGACAGCACGATGCACTCAGTCAGCAATTGCCGCGCGAGTTGCACGCCTCGGGCGCCCAGGCTTAAGCGGATCGCTATCTCTCGCTGCCGCACCGTGGCCCGTGCGAGCATCAGGTTGGCTACGTTGAACACGGCGATCAATAGCACCAGCCCGACCGCGCCGCTGAGCACGACCAGCAATGGCCGAATGTCGCCGGTGACTTCCTCCATCAACGTGGTCACGGGGTAGCGCACGCGTTCCACGCCCTTGCGATCAGCGCGCTCGACCTCGGCTCCAAGCGCATCCATTTCACGGTTGGCTTGTTCCAAGGTTACGCCGGGCCGCAGTCGCGCCACCCCTCTCAGGAAGAATGGTCCGCGGCGCGTCGGTGGGTTCAAGGTGAGAATTGCCCATAGGTCTGCCTCGCGATTCTGAAATCGGAAGGCGGCAGGCATGACTCCGATAACCTGGTACTGGCTGCCATTGATTTCCACACTTCGACCGATGACTCCGATATCACGCCTAAAGCGCCGCTCCCACAGGCGTTCACTGATCAGCGTTACGGGCGCGCGTCCCGGCTGGTCTTCATCGGGAGCGAAAGTCCGCCCACGTAATGGTCGCATGCGCAGCACATCGAAAAAACGGGCTGTGACGAGGAGGCCGGTCACGCGCTCGGCTTCACCATTGCCGGTAACATTGAACGCATTGCCGGTCCAGGCCGCGAGCGCATCGAATGAGTGGCTGCGCGACTGCCAAAGCAAGAAATCCGCGATGGAGGCGCCCCAGCGCGACGACCGCGTCGATTGCGTGAGACCGTCCTGAATCCATACCAGCCGCTCGGGCTCGGCGTACGGCAGCGGACGCAGGAGTACACCGTGAACTACGCTGAACACGGCTGTGTTGGTGCCGATGCCCAGAGCCAGGGCAAGCAAAGCGGCCACGGTGAATCTGGGACTGCGAGCCAGCGTGCGCACGGCGTAGCGAACATCCCGCCTCAGGTCATCAAACGCATTTGTGTGGCGCATATCGCGACACTCCTCCTTTCGCTGCTCCATGCCGTCCATCGCGCGCAACGCAATGCGGCGGGCCTCCTCGGGTGTCCTGCCCGAGGCAATCTCGTGCATGACACGCGCTTCCAGGTGGAAGTGAAGTTCCTCCTCCAGCTCTCGTTCCACCTGCGACCTACGCAGAATCGAGCGTAACCGCAGGTGAACTACGGAAATCCAGCGTGAAGCCATACCGCGTCAGGCCTCCTTCAGACGCACGACATGCGAGATCGCATTGGAAAGACGTTCCCAACCGGCGGTCTCCTTCTCCAGATTCCGCCGTCCGCTACGAGTCAGGGAGTAGAACTTGGCTCGGCGTCCGAGTTCGCTCGTCTTCCACTCCGCGGTGATCCAGCCCTCTTGCTCCAGCTTATGCAAGGCCGGATACAGTGATCCGTCACTCACCTGAAGCACATCGCCGGAAACCTGCCTCAAGCGCTGGCTAACGGCCCAACCGTGAAGCGGCTCTAAGGCCAGAATCTTGAGGATCAACAGATCCAGGGTGCCTTGCACAAGATCGGAGGGCCTGCTCATGATTGTCCTCGGTTACCGAGATCATACTACGAACGCGGACGGGCAAACAAGTGGAAGACTCAGACCTCAGCGAAACGATGGGATGGATCCTCCCTTGTCGCCAGCTTACGCCCGCCGCAGTCACGCCCTGGGACGCACTCGACATGGCCACGGCCACAAGTAGGCTGGATCTTTGACTGGCAAAGACTGCAACACCAGCGCGTTGACTACGCCGAAAAATCACCGTTTTGGCGCCGATTCCAAGGGCGAGAGTCAGCACCACTACGGCGGTGAAGCCGGGTCTTCCGCATGGTTCGCAGGCCATCCTGGGACCAATCGTCCGCATGCGGACACCGTTTCCCACAGCCGAACAGTGCCGCCCTCCGAAGGATCTCTAAACTTATGGTTTTGTGGTCCGGTTTTTCGGCGTGGGGCATGCGCGTTCGTTTCTGTGTTCCAGGACCTGCGCTTCGGCCTGAGGAATCTCAGGAATAATCCCGGCTTTGCTTCGGTGCCAGCGATCAACACTTACGTTGGGAGCCGGTGCGAACACCCATCGTTTTCTGCGCGATCCTCTAACCCTCGCGACCGCTTCGGCGACGTCGGTGCCGGTGGCGCTCGGGGCTTGCTACGTCCCGGCGCGTCGCGCTGCGAAGTTCGATCCCATGGTCGCGCCGAGAATGGAATGAAGCTCAAGACTCGCCGGCACCTTGACGGTGCGCAGCCACTGGTCTGCGGCGTCCTCGTCGGCGTACGCGTGCCAAAGCAAGCGCTGTGGTCGCTGGGGGAACTCGATTGCGATCGGGGGAAAACCGCTTATACTCTTCTGGAGTCGGGACCGAAATCCCGGCCACAATAATCATGGACCATCTCCTGGATGTGCACGGCGAACCGCTTGCGCCCGAATCGGTTCGTATGATCGAGTATCTGAAAGACCGCGCCTCGGAATTGAGCGTTGTCCAGATTCGGGAGCGCATCCGGTCTGCTTCCCAAGAACTGGAAAGCGCGGTTGCCGCCGTGGACCCCGCCGACGCTCGCCGGCGTCCTTTGGAGGGCAAGTGGAACATCGCCGAGGTCGTGGATCACATCTCCCAAACACAGATCCGCGGTACGGAAGAGTTACGCCATCTGCTGGCCGGCCGGCGCCCACCGCTGCCGCCGGTGTATGAGGGGATTCAATCCGGCGCGGGAAAGTGGTTGCCGTGGCAAATGCTGGCGGAAGAGCTGCACGCCGCCAATCAGGCTATGCTTGCGTTGTTCGAGGGCGTGAACGAAGAGCCGCCCTCGTCTCCGACGGTAAGGACTCTGGTGGTTACGCTGCGTGCCACCGCCGATGGTGGCACGGTTGCCCAGCTCTACTTCGCCGAACTTGAATTCAAGGAGTACGCGCTGCTGCAGCGCCTGCATCTGCTGGATCATCGCACCCAAATCAAGAAGCTCCGCGCGTCCTTGGCGGCCTCGGATGTCAAAGACTTCTCGTGAGGTACCGTAGTAACGAGGCCTCACTTGACCCGTCGGCCAATTCGCTGGCTCGCTTATCTCGCTGGCTGGACCCTGTTTGCTCTGTTCTTTATCAGCGAGGATGCTGGCCGCCTCTTGTATCGGGGCCAACGGGTGGACTGGCACGGATACCTGGTCGTCTGGTTGACGACGGCGTACGCCTGGGCTGGTCTGGCTCCGCTGGTTTGGAAACTGGCCCGGTTCTTCCCAATCACCAAGTCGAATTGGTGGCGTACCGGCGGCATCCATGTTTTGGCGAGCTTATGCTTCGCCCTGTTGGAGGAAGTCCTGTTCGCAGGCATTACGCCGGTATTTGGACTGCCGTGGTTCCCGCGCAATTTTGTGGCGACGTTTCGCGCCGTTCTGCCAATCGATTTTCATTTGAACGTGATTGTCTATTGGCTGATTGTGGGCGTTCAGCACAGCGTAAGCTATTACCGCAAACTCCGGGAACGCGAGCAATTGTCGGCGCAGCTCCAATTGCGTGCGACGCAACTCGAGAGTCAGCTCACGCAGGCAAAGCTGAGCGCGCTCAAAATGCAGCTTCACCCGCATTTCCTTTTCAACACGCTCCATGCCATGTCCGTCTTAGTTCGGCAGCAGAGGACCGCGGAGGCGGATGAGATGCTGACCAATCTCGGCGAGCTTCTGCGCGAAACTCTGGAGGGGTGGGAGGCTCAGGAAATTCCACTCCGGCGCGAAGTCGAGTGGATCAACCACTACCTCGCCATTCAACGGGTCAGATTCCAGGACCGCCTCACGGTCGCGATGAACCTGTCGCCGGCCACTCTGGATGCTTTGGTCCCGACGTTGTTGCTTCAGCCCCTCGTGGAAAACGCGATCCGGCATGGATTATCGAAAACTTCCGCGCCGGTCAGGATCGAAGTGAAATCGCATTTGAGGGACTCGATTCTGGAGATACAGGTCTGCGATGACGGGCCGGGATTTTCGGGCGAGTCCCCGGGAAATGGCGTGGGATTGACCAATACGCGAGCCCGCCTGGAGCAACTATATGGTAAGCGGCAGTCCCTGCGTCTTGATCGGCTCGCGGGCGGAGGGGTCGTCGCGACTGTATCGATGCCCTATCAGGCCGACGGAGGTCGCAACGGATGAAACGGCATGCTCATCAACACCCGGAATCCAGCAACAGCCAGGCCTTTGAACACGGCATTCGCGCACTAATAGTGGACGATGAGACGCTGGCGCGCCAAGGTATCAGAATGCTTCTCGAGCAGGATTCGGAGGTTCGCCTGATCGAGGAAGCCGGCAACGGCAAACAGGCTGCCCAATTGATAATGGCTGGCAGCTTTGACCTGATCTTCCTGGATGTGCAGATGCCCGAAATGGACGGCTTAGCTGCTTTGCGATCCACCGGCGCGGCGCTGCCCACCGCAGTGATATTCGTGACTGCCTATGACCAATACGCGGTTGACGCCTTCGAGGTGAATGCCGTCGATTATCTCTTAAAGCCATTCACGCCCCAGCGATTCCAGCAGGCCTTGCGCCGGGCGAAATCTCGCATCCGCAGTGGATCGAGGAGCGCCGATGCGCGAATGCTGGCGGTCCTGGAGCGGCTTGCGAACCAGCAGGCCTACTTGCATCGAATCGCCGTGCGAGGGCCTAAGGGAACAAGCTTCGTGGACACAAATGACATCGAGTGGCTGAGTGCGGCGGAGAACTATGTGGAAATGCATGTTGGCTCCGCGTGTCACCTTGTGGAGGTGACGATGGCGGAGATCGCGAATCGTCTCGATCCTGCACGATTCGTACGCATTCACCGTTCGGTGATTGTGAACGCGGAACGAATTCGCAGAGTGCAGTCCGACTCTCATTCGGAGTATCTGGTGATCCTCCGAAGCGGAGCTCAAGTACGCTCGGGCCGAACCTACAAAGAAGTAGTTCAGAGGCTGATCTCGAATCCGTTTTGAGCGCCCCATATCCCAAGGCACCACCGGAAAGGTCAGGCGGCAGGCCCGCGTTCGCCATCAAAGGGTACTCTTTGCGGGGATCGTACTCCACCGCACCGGATCCGTTCCGAACGAGACCATCCTTCCGGCGGTTCCAGTCGGAAGGAAGGATGAGCTTTCGAAGGGTGGGCTTTCGGCAGATTCTCGCATCGCTGACCACTGCGCCGGCCGGAAGACTCGGCCCGGGCAGGCAGATCACGCGCTGCTCGAGGTTGGGCGGGCCGATGGCATGGGCGTATTTGTTGTTCACGGGCGCCACGTCGGACATATAGACTGTGGAACTGGCTAAATGAGGCGATGTCATGGGAACATCCGCCACGGCGAGAACTCAGGCCATTTTCGGAGTTCTCCGGCGGCCCATTGCGCGGTTTTCCCCCTGTGGCACGCGGTGCAGGCATCGGGCATCTTTGCCGCTAAACCCGTCGCGGGTGAGATGAACCGAAAGGTGTGAGAGCGGACTTTGACGTCCGCAATCGTGGTCTGAATCTTCGGCATGTGGCAGCCGATGCACTCCGCGCCCGCGGAGTTCGGTGCGTGGTGAGTGTGATGGGCAAGGTCCTTCGCCTTGGGGCCGTTCGGCGACGCCCCGTTATGACACTGCAGGCAGAGGACGGAAGCTGGCTTCAAAAGGTCGGCGCTGTTATCGGTGCCGTGGACATCGTGGCAACTGAAACAGGTGACGCCGCGGGTGTACATGGTGCTGGTTACGAAATCGTTGCCCTGCATCCGGTTTCCACTTCCTGTTCCGTCGGGGTAATACGAGTTGTCGGATCGCTCGGCGCGGCGGTCGTCAAGTTTCCAGAAGTCGATGAGGAGCAGGCCGGGACGGAAACCTACCGGCCAGGCATAGTTCCGACCTTCGATCGGGTTTCGCGACGAGTCGCCGGTTGAGTGACACTGGATGCATACGTCGTTGGCGCGAATATAATCCAGACGGGCAGGGTTCACAATATTCGCGCGGGAAGGCCGGATTGCGTGTTCACTCCCCGGACCGTGGCATTTTTCGCATCCCACATTCCATTCGGTGACTGTCTTCCACTGAAGGTCGAAGTTGACGGAGTGGCAGCCATCGCATTCCTGACTGGTCGGTATCCGTACGTGAGTATACGGACGCCATTTGCGATTGGTCACATCCCACGTCGCCGGCAGTGGATAGTAATCGTCCCCTGACTTGCGGAAATAGCGTTGTTTGAATCTGGTGCCATACACGAAAGCGACATCCGCGAGACTGAAGGTGAGAACCGGGTCAGGCTTGGAAAAGTCAGGGATGACAGCTTCAGGGCGCACCTTCGGATCGGCAAGGACGTTGGCCATCCTGGTCTTTCTCCACCTCGTCCAGATCGCGGTGTGACACGGCTTGCATCCGGCGGAACCAATATAGTTGGCAGCGGGATGGCTTGCGGGGTCTGGGGCCTGCGCGCCAAGCTGCAGGGAAGAGGCTAACAAAACCAACAAGAACATGCGGCATCTTTTCATGGCAGGGAATCCTCTCTCACTTGCGGAATGTCCAGCGGAGCTTCAGTGTCAAGGCGTCTTTATTGGGCACGATGCTAACGTCGTGAGGGCTTAGCACGAGCCGCTGCCAGTTACGGTTCCAGACCACGAACAGGTCGTTGCCCGGGCGAATGGTCCAGCGGAGGCGCAGGTTGTTGCCGAGGCTCTGGGCCTGCGTGTCGTACTGGAAGAAGCTGGTCAGAATCAGATTGGGGTGAAAGGCGCGCGCGACATTGACCTGAACGAGGCGCTGAATAAAATTCCCTTCCCGGAGGTTGCCGAAATTCTGTTCAATGGAAACCCCGGTCTGCCAGTGACCGCCTCGAGTGGTAAAGCGTAGATAGTCGGACTGCTGCAACAGCCGTCCGTCGTAGAAAGTGCCGAACGCTGTCGATGAGCCAAATTCCCAAGGGCGATGATCGGAGGTGGCCAACTCTCCGCGAAATTGATTGAAGCGGTAGGCGCCGGCAGGCAACGTGACGCCCGGCGCGATCGGAAATGGAACCGTCAGCAACTCGAACTGGGGTTGAAAGGCAAAGCTGAATTTGTCACCGGACTCCAGCTGTATGCCGAGCGGCGACCAGAGGAAACTCCAGGACTCAGTTTGGCCCCGCGCATTCGTGACGTGATGGTATTGGTTTTCGAAGAACGCCTGGCGAATCCAGCGGAGACTCCCATCGCGGCGCGGGCGGGGCTTTACCCGGCACGCCGCGTCGAGCTTTCGTATGCCGGGTCTTGGCAGGAAGCCGAGACCTGGGTTGAGCGCCTCGCCAAACTGATTGAGGGCTTGAAAACAGTCGAGGAAGTCGTTCGGATAGTCGACAATGTAACCCCAGCCCGAGCGGCTTCCCCGTGGGCCATCTCCGCCGCTGAACGCGGTCCAGCCGGCCACCTGAAAGTTCTTGCCACCAAAAAGCTCTGAGGTTTGCCAGGAGCCGTCGAATCCAACAAGGTGATTGGCATGGACACCGTCGGGATTGCCATTGGTGAAGATCGATCCTACGCGGAGCTTGCGGGTTATATCGTAAGAGATCCGTCCGGCGAAGAGATTTGTCTGCGGCACAATGGCAGACGCCGAAGGGGAATAGGTTTTGCGGGTTTCAATATCGAGCAGGCCGATGTTCCACTTCCCCACGCGCCCAATCAGCTTCAAGCCGGCATCAATGGGAATCGGGTCACCTTGATAGAGCCCGACCGTTCGGCTGAAAAAAGGAATGAAGTCGTCTTCGAGGGCAAACGCGAACCCGAACTGGTTTGCGCCCTCCAGAAAGAAGGGGCGTTTTTCCGGATAGAACAGCGGGAAGCGGGTCACATTGAGCTGGAGGGAGTCGACGTCGGCCTCGGCAAAGTCGGTGTTGACCGTGAAGACTGCGGCTAATTGAGGAGCAATCCGCCACGTCACATCGGCTCCAGCCTGGCCCTGCAGGCCATGAGCACCGTCCCGGTACGCCGTCTGGGAGCGTCCAGCCAGAAAGGGACTGACCTCCAGACCATGACCCTGATCCAGTCCGGTGACATTTAGCAGCGAGCCCGCCCGGCTCAGGTCGTAGAGGAATACGTCGAGTACGGGCGAAGCCCAGCGAAGAACGGTGTGATCACGAGGCACGTTTCGCTCGATGTTCAGACCCCAGGTGGTCGAACCCCGGATGAAACTGAGGGTGCTTGCCGGTATCACGATCTCCGCCGACCAGCCGGTGGCAGTTCGTGCAGTTCTCGCGTCCCAGATGCCGTCCCAGTCGAGCTTGGCCTCTTCGCGGCCGGCGATAAGACCGTCCACGCGGGCACCCGCTTCGTTCACGCGGAAAAAGTACCCTGTGCGGTTGTCACCGTTGGTATTCAGAACCACCGACACAGTGTCATCGCCGTCCATTGAGCCGTCACGACGCATAGTGTGAACGGCGATCAGGCGCGGATCGGGGTCGGTGCACTCGAAACCGAAGAAGAGCTTATTGTCCTGCATCACCACTCGAACCGTAGTCCGGTAGGGCGTCACCGCGCCTGGACGAGGTGATTGCTGGGTCAGTTCCGCCGCTGCGGCTTCTTTCCATGCTGGATCGTCGAGCAGGCCGTCGAGCTTGATCGGCGTTGCTGCCGCGAACACGGAAATGGAAGGTGCTGGTACGTTCTGAGCTCGTAGGTGGGAGACCGCCGCCAGGAGCAAAGCCAGGCTAGCGATTCCCATATACTGCATTGACCTGTTTTATCACAACTGCTATACTATTTCAAGCTATTGTGATGCCAATGCTAGACAAATGGCTCCTGCTGGTCCACCAGCTACCCCCATCTCCACCCTATCTGCGCGCCAAGATTCTCAGGCGACTCAAGGACATCGGGGCGGTGGCGCTGAAGAAGTCGGCCTACCTGCTGCCGGATAGTGCTGAGGCGCTGGAGGACTTTCAGTGGCTGCTCAATGAGATCCGCGGCGAGGGGGCCGAAGGCTGGGTGCTTCGGGCCGAGGCCGTCGCTGGCTTGAGCGACGACTCGATCCGCGAGTTGTTCCGTTCCGCGCGCGCGGCCGATTATCGGGAGCTGCTGCAAGGATTCGAAAACCTTGCTGCCGAGGGCGGAGATGGCGCAGAGGCTAATTTGCGGAAACTGCGGAAGCGGTATGGCGAGGTGAGTGGCATCGATTTCTTTGGGGCGCCTGGAAAGAATGAGGTCGTGAGTGCTATGGAAGGAATGGAAAAGCGTTTGAAGAGAATCGCGCGTCAGGCGGATTACGGCGAGGCCCCCAACGATCTCAAGGGCCGGCGATGGGTCACCCGCTGCGGAATCAAAATCGACCGTACGGCCTGCTGCTGGCTGATCCGCCGCATGATCGATCCCGACGCGGAGTTTGTTTTCGTCGACCCGCAGCAGTATCGCCATCAGACGGGCGATCAGCGATTCGATATGTTCGAGGGCGAGTTCACGCACGAGGGAGACCGGTGCTCGTTCGAAGTACTGCTCGAGCGGTTTCAGCTTGAAAACCCAGGCCTGCGGGCGATCGGGGAAATCGTGCACGACTTGGATCTGAAGGACGAAAAGTTCGGAAGACCGGAAGCGGCGGGCATCGCGGCTATGATCGAGGGCCTTGCACTGCGCCATGGCGACGACTTGAAACGAATGGAAGAGGGTCTGGTTGTTTTTGACGCTCTCTACGCGCGGTTGGGGCCGGCAGGGGGGACTTGACCTCTTCGAGAGGCTTGGCGCCCGTCGAGTGATGCGATTCACTGGCGCGCGGAAGCAGTTCGAGGGTTCGGCGCACGAGAAACTTGACACGAGGCTCGCCAATTTGACGGTTCGCCGCGAGTTGGTTCCAGTTGGTCAGGTGGGCTATCCGGCTGGTCAGAAGAGTCTTGCGCATGCAAAACCGACAGGCTATGATTCCTTGCGCGATGCACCAAACGAGGGTTTAACGGGAGAACTTCCAAATGCGAAGCATATTCATGTTCCTCGGAATCGGCCTTGCTTGTTTGGAAGGTCTCTCCGCTGCCGCTCAGCCGATGCACCGGGATTGGGTCGGAGAGCTCCAGATCGGTAACGTCAAGCATTTTGTTCAACTGACGATCGCTGCTGACCACGTGCCCATGACGGGAACAATCGCTTATCCAGCCAGCGGAATAAGAGACGTTCTCTTGGCAGCCATTTCAGTGGAGCATGTTCATGTGAGGTTCGCCTGGACTGATGATGCTGGCCCGATGGCGTTCGACGGAAGTCTCTCCGCCGGTTTGCTTACGGGTACCGTCAAGACCGGCAACAGACAAGGAACACTGAAACTCGCGCCGGTAGTGACCCTAACCGACGAGACGGAACAGCGACTGCTTGGCTATTACGAAATGGGACCCGGCCACGTCCTGTCGGTCTTGAAGTTCCCCTCAGGTCCAGCTTATACGGATTATACAACCGGGCAGGTTGGCGCCCTGTTTCCGTCTTCCGAGGATACTTTCTTCGCCGGCCCGTCGTTTCGAGTCCCGGTGCCGATCGCCATACGTGGCCGGGTCTCAACCGATCCAGTGAAGAAGATTACCGCGTTGCATTGGCAAGATGGTTCGGGCCAAAAGGTTGGCCGGAAGCTTAACCAGCGGAGAGAAGAGGTGACGTTCAAAAACGGGGACGTAGTTCTATCCGGCACCCTGGTGCTCCCGGCCGGCAATGGGCCGCATCCGGTAATCGTCAGAATCCAGGGTGCCGGCCCGGAGACGAGGCGGAACGCATTCGATGGCTGGTTTGCTTATAACGGCGTCGCCTACTTGTCATTCGATAAAAGGGGCACGGGCAAGTCCACCGGAGACTGGCGTGAGGCAGGCATTTCTGAATTGGCGGATGATGTTCTCGCGGGAGTGCGTTTCCTTCGGCAACGGAACGACATAGACCCCGGCCAAATCGGAATTGAGGGCGATAGTGAAGGGGGATGGATTGCGCCGGCCGTCGCCACCCGCGATCCCAGAATCAAGTTCATCGTGATCTGGGCGGGCCCTTCGATGGATTACGTCCCGGAACTCATGAATGAAGTTGAAGAAAACGTGAAGGCGCGAGGCTTGAGCGGCGATGAGCTAAAGAAGGCGCTCGAATTCAAGGAGCAGGCGCTCCGAATGCTTGCCGCGGGCGCGGGCCTGAGCGATGACGCGTGGACGAACTTTCAAGCGTTTGTCGGCCCGCACCGCCAGGAAAAGTGGTTTTCTTATGTGCGCGAATCGGCAGAGAGAGGCTGGCCTCAAAAGAAGCTGTATCTGATGGCGCAGGTCAACTCGTCGGACCTTTGGCGCCAGGTCAAAACCCCGGTGCTTGCGCTGTACGGCGGTAAGGATTTGCATGTGCCTGCCGCAAAAAACGTGACTGCCCTGACCCAGGAATTGACAGAAGCGGGCAATCGGGATTTCACCATCAAGGTTTTTCCCGACGCAGACCATGATGGATTTGAAATCACCGGTCCGATGCCGGACGGTGAGCAATTTCGTTATATCAAAAGGATTGTTCCTGGTTTAATCAACGCTCAGATAACCTGGGTGCTGGCTCATGTAAGGGTGCCACGATAAGATCCGAGTCAGACCGTCTTCACACGAAGAGCAACGCTCGCTGAAAATTCATCTGGGGCATTCACTGCTCCCCTCCTTATCTCTCCTGGGCGCTACGCCGGGCTCCAAGGAAGCGATTTCGGCATCGTCTTTCCCATCGACCCACTCCTTGCTCATATACGGCATTTCCACGATTTCACGGTGTCCGGCCATCTTAAGGCGAATTCTCTTACTTCGTCCAGACGAGAATGAGCCGTTCGCGCAAAGGCACGCCCCCCAACGACGGGCCGTTCAACAGCGTCCGTCCGCCTGGCTGCAACCGCACCTGAGCTACTCCGCTGAGGACGCCCGGCACCGTCTGCGTAGCGATCACGGTCGTGCCGGTAATCGGGCCCGGATCCATCGATGGCGTGAGCGCCACCGCAGGCGCCTGCGAGATCGCGCCCGTCCCCAGAGGCGGGGTCGTCACTCCGAAGCCATTCAGAAACACCGTGACCGGCGTGCCGGCTGCCGCGGGATTGCTGCAATCGTTGAGCGTGCCATCGGCATTCAGCGCGACCGCGGTCTGCCCAAACACCGTGGCGCCACCGCACGTGCTGAAGCCTGGAAGGACGCTTTCCAACGCCGCCGCCGACAGGAAAACTGATGGTTCGCGCGCATTCACCGCCAGCGTTCGCGTTTCGATGAACGGGTTGGTGACGTTCAGGCTGGTCACCCGCATCTGCACCGTATTCGCCCCGGCGATCTCGAACGGAACCTGCACGTTGATCTGCTGCGGACCGGAGTAGACAATCGGCACCGGGATGCCATTTAAAAACACGCCGAAATTGTCCGACGAATTCGCGACGCCGCCCGGCGGATTGAACGGCGTCAGCGGCGCCATATGCGCGCCGAAAATCGAAATGATCTGACCCGGCGCCACGCTGGTCAACTGCGCGTTATCCGTGACGTCGATCACGCAGGCGATGCGGCCGCCCGGCGACGAATCCACCGTGGCAACTGTACCGTTCGAACCGCCGACGACCGCCGTCCCATTCGCGCCGAGCGCCAGCGGCCATCCGGTCTGATACGCCGCGAGACCGGTGCCGCAATCGCCGTACAGGCAATCGGGCGCTCCGTGGACAAGCTGCGTCGCGCCCGCGGAGCCGCCATCCGCCGCCAGTGTCCCCACAAACCCGAGCACCTGGTTCGGCGACGGACGGCATCCCTCCGGCGTATCGGGCAGCACCAGGTCATTGGAGGCCGCGCGGCCCGAGAGAAGAATCTCTCCCGCGGGAGTCACCGCCATGCCGGTGATCTGGTCCTGCGAGGATCCGCCGAAATACGTCGACCAGGCGAGCGTGGCGCCTCCCGCCGCGACCTTGGTCACATAGCCGGTGGCGTCCGGTGGCCCGAAGGTCTGCGTCGTATTGGGGAACCCGGACATGCCGGTCGCGGTATAGGCCGTCTGAAACGCGCCGGGCGTCACGGGATAGTCGGCGGAATTGGTTGTGCCCGCGACAATCACGTTGCCCGCGCTATCCACCGACATTCCCGCGGGTATCGCGCCATAAGTGCCGGTGACATAGGTGCCCCAGAGCAGTTTTCCGGAAGGATCGAGCTTGGCGACATATTGGTAGGTGCAAAACTTTTGGAAGCCGGGACTGGGACCGCCTCCCCCGCCGGAACACAATGCGCCGTTCAGCGCGGTCTGAAAGGCGCCCGATGGAAATGGCGGCAGAGGAAGAGATTGGCCACCCGGTGTGGGCACAAGGTTTGGGAGCGCGCTGCCCGCGAGGTACATGTTGCCCTGGCTGTCGAGCGTGATCAGCCCGCCGCCGTAGCCATAGGCCGAGAGCAGCACGTTGGTGAGGCTCACATCCAGCTTCAAAATGAAGCCCTGCTGAGGCTGGTTGCTGGAGCGCGGGTAATCCGGGCCGCCCGTGCCGGTCAGATACACCTCGCCTGCCTTGCCCAGCGCCATTCCTGTTACTTGAGTAGACGACGCGCCGTTGATGAAACTGGCGTAGATCACCGCGCCCGCGGGATTCACCTTCACCAAGAATCCCTGCCACTGGGCCGGCGCGTTGAAAGTCGTCTGGAACGCACCAGGAGTCACGGGAAAATCCAGCGATTCCGTCGAGCCCGCTACGTACGCCGAGCCATCCGGCCCGACCGCGATCGCCGCCGGTACATCGAACGAAGAGGAGCCGGCGAGAACCGTGAAATAGACGATCTTGGATCCATCGGCCGAAACCTTCGCGATGAAGGTGCTCGACGCGTTTTGTCCCGGCCTCGGAGGCGACATCGATCCCGTGAGGTAAACGTTGCCCGCCGCGTCCATCTGAATCGCCCGCGATGTGACGCCATTCGGTAACGAGGGCAGTAAGTGGACGCTCGCAAACAAAGTAAGAGATGTTACACAGAGCAGGATCAGTAACCGGGACATGGGCTCCAGTTCTTGCACGCGGCCTGCCGCGCGGCGCATCTTCTGCCTTCTAGCCTGTGACTCCATCGATTGCTCCGCGGCCTCAGCGCCGGAGTTTAGCCGGGATTTCCATCTTAGAGCCCGGATGCCTGCAAGTATACATCCAACCGCCATCCTTCGATCCTGCGACTGGCAATTTCTCCTCCGGGATCGGTTTTCGCCCCGCAAAGTGCGATTGTCGGCCGCCCGGAAAATCCAAAAATGGGAAAGCCCTTCTTTTCTAGCAAGGCGCCTCGATCCCCGCTTCGTGCGCATTCACCGTTCGGTGATCGTGAACTCCGCACGCATTCCTACTGTACAGTCCGCCTCCCACTCGGAATACCTGGTAATGCTCACCAACGGTGTCCTACTTCGCTAGGGCCGGACCTACAAGGATTACGATGCAGAGGCTCATTTCGACTCCGTTCTGACGGCAAAAAATGCCAGTTCGTCAGCCGGCTTTACCCTTTGGTCAAGAAGCATGCCTGCCCAACCCAGCGGCACGTTACCATCCACCTCATGGGTAGGCTGCTGATCCTCGCTTTACTATTCTCGGTGTCCGCCTCTGCTCAGCCTGCGATCGACTCCACAGAGTATCAGGCACGCCGGCGGGCCGCCGTGGAACGGGTTCCCGACGGCATAGTGGCCTTGCATTCGGGCTCGGGATTAAAACACTGGGACGAGTCAGGGTTCCACCAGGACGCCACGTTCTACGCCTTCACAGGACTGACGAACGCGCGCAACGCAATTCTGGTCCTGGACGGAACCGAAGGCAAGTCGTGGCTCTTTGTGCAGACTGCCCCATCAGCCGGTTCGGACTTTGCGGGATTCGACAGCCCACGTGTAAACCCGGGAGCCGCCGCCGAGACCGCTCTCAAGATCGATCACGTCGTCTCATGGGAGACGTTTATATCCTTCGTGGAATCGCGCCGCAAAAGCAGCCCGAAGCTGGTGCTTTATCTCGACGGCGCAGGGCAAACGGGCGGCATGTCGGGCCGCGTCAGCAACCCACCGGGACTGGCGGCGGTAGAGAATCCTCACTTGCTCTGGCAGAATGCGATTCGTCAACAGTGGACCGGCCTCGAGATCAGGGACGCGTTCTCTATTCTCGACGAGGTCCGATGGGTGAAGAGGCCGGCCGAGTTGGCGCTCCTACGGAAAGCGGCCGCCATTACGGCCGAGGGGTTCTGGGCGGGTGCACGCGCCATCGCGCACGGCAGGACGCAGCGGCAGATCGAAGGGGAAGTGATCCGCGCCTGCCTCAATGCTGGCGCGGATGGTCTGTCGCTATGGCCGTGGGTCCGCTCGGGACCTTCCACAATGCCTCAGACGCTCTTCGACCCGTTCGCGGACTATCGCAATCTGGATCGCACCATGCAGGCAGGGGAAGTCGTCCGCCTCGATGTTGGTTGCGATTACCGCATGTACAAGGGGGACTTCGGCCGCACGATACCGGTTTCCGGTCACTTCGACGCGGGTCAACGGGAGACCCTGGAGCTGCTGAACGGGGCGTATCTAGCTGGATTGAATGCAATGAAGCCCGGCGCAAACGCCGAACAAGTCCAGCAGGCCTTTCGAGGCTACATCGAGGATCGTCAAAGCGGTCTGCACACGGCGCTGGCAAGAGAAGCAGCTTCTGGAGCGCTCAAAGTGTCACGGCAACCCATACACGGCTTAGGCGTCGATATGGCGGAGGGCACTCCGACGACTCTTCGCGAAGGAAATGTCATTTGCTTCGAGCCCGCCATCGTGGCCGGAAATCAGGCGTATTTCGTCGAAGATACGATCCTGATCACAGCCAACGGGCGTGAAATTCTGAATCCCGCTGTTCCCTATTCACCAGACAAATTGGAGCGGGCTATTGCAAAACGATGAACACAAAACTGCGTCATAGCCTGGGCAAGTTCCTCGCATCCGCATTGTTGCTGACCTCCCCGGTTCGTTTGCTTGCGCAGGCCAAAGCGCCGGTCGCGTGCAGCCATGGGCTTTGGTCGGTGGCACGGTCTATGTCAGTCCGACGGAAGCTCCGATCAAAGATGCCGTCATCCTCATACGGTCCGGCGCCATCGCAGCCGTAGGCCGAAAGGGCTCGGTCCGGGTGTCTGCTGGCACTCAGAAACTTGACTGCTCTGGTTTGACGATCACTGCTGGTTTCTGGAACAACCACGTTCATTTCGTTCAGCGCAAATGGGCCCATGTTCAGGCGATTCCGGCTGCCGAGCTTTCCGAGCAAATGACGGACATGGTCACCCGTTGGGGATTCACCAGCGTGTTTGATATTGGCTCGGCCTGGGAGAACACGCGTCGGCTCCGTGAGCGGATTGAGTCGGGTGAACTGCCCGGCCCGCGAATTCGCTCTACCGGTGAGATTTTGTTTCCGAAAGGCGGCGCACCTGAGCTTCGCATTCTTGATGTGGTTGGTACATTGAGAATCCAGTTCCCTGAAGTTCAGGAAACTGCTGAAGCGGCCGCCCAGGCAAGGAAGCTCCTTGATGCTGGTGTCGATGGTATCAAAGTGTATGCTGCAAGTTTAGGTTCGCCGACAGTCTTGCTTCCACAGGCCGCGATTGAAGCAGCAGCGCATGAGGCTCACGCCAGAGGCAAACCCGTATTCGCGCATCCGCAGACTCGCGAAGGACTGATGGCTGCTGTGCACGGAGGGGCGGACATCCTCGCGCACGGCATTCCCAATGCCGGTCAGTTGGATGACGCCACTATTGTTGAGATGAAGCAGAAAGGCATTGCAATCATACCGACTCTCAAGTTGTGGAGATACGAGCTCCGAAATGACCGGACGTCGCAGCGCCAGCAATTTGTGAAAGCCGGTGTTGACCAATTGCGATCGTGGGTAACGGCCGGGGGTAACGTCCTTTTCGGAACGGATGTCGGCTATATGGATGACTATGACACGACGGAAGAGTACGAGTTGATGGCGCAATCGGGGATGAACGCCAGGCAGATCCTGGCATCGCTGACCACCGCTCCCGCCGGGCGGTTTGGGGATTCTGGGCATGTGGGACGGATTGCACCGGGTTTCGCAGCGGACCTGGTCGTTCCTTGATAAAGATCCTTCGGAAGATGTGCGAGCATTCGCCGCTGTACGCTACACGATCCGAGACGGGAAAGTCATCTACCAGGCCACCCCCCCACACGATACATCCAGAAAATGAAACAAAGACAACAGCATGGAATGAATGCGGGGACCACGGGGACGCGAACCGGGATCAAAACGATCAAGCTTTTTCCCGGCGTCTACCACGATCGCCTGGAAACGGCATTGCCACATGGACGATCAAGATGCGCCCTTGTCAAGCGCCTGACCTTGGCCGGCCACCGCGAGGCGATCGAAGAAGGGCTGTTGTCCGCCTTGCGTATTGTCGATGATCGATGTATTATTGTCGATGATCGATGTATTATTGTCGATGATCGAGGCACCATGCCGAAGCCATCTGATCTGCTGCAGGGAACTCTTGATTTCCTGATTCTGAAGACGATTGCCGTAGACCCACTGCACGGCTGGGGGATCGCCAAACGCATCTTAGTATCCTCCGGCGACGTCCTGTCTGTCGGACAGGGCTCCCTATACCCCGCCTTGCATCGGCTCGAACAGCAGGGGTGGATCAAAGCCGAATGGAAGGACTCCGACCTCGGCCGTTCCGCCAAATTCTATTCACTGACGCGGGAGGGAAGGAAACAGCTGGAGCGCGAATTGCAGAGTTGGAGACGGCTGTCGACGGCTGTCGAACTCCTGATCGCAGGCACGTAGCGGAGGCCAGATGCGGCTCGCCCGAATTGCAGTCCACCGTTTCCGTTCCCTCATCCGGCGGTCCCGGGCGGAGACCGAGATGCTATCCGAGCTCGATATTCATCTCGCCCAATTGACGAAGGAACACATGGCTGCGGGAATGGATGAAGCGGCCGCCCGTCGGGCGGCACGGCTCGAATTCGGCCCGCTCGAAGGCATCAAGGAGGAGTGCCGGGACATGCGACGAGTGAATTGGATCCAAGACCTTGGCCAAGACCTGGCATACGCCGCTCGGTTGTTGGCTAAATCGCCGGCCTTCACACTGACGGCGGTCCTGTCGCTGGCCTTCGGGATCGGCGCCAATACTGCAATATTCAGTGTGATCGATCCGCTCATGCTGCGGCGGCTTCCGGTGCCGGATCCGGGACAGTTAGTGATGTTTCGGGTGCGCAACGGAACTGCACCGCTGAATTATATGTCTTCGTATCCGAGATTTGAGGCGT
>Ga0210402_10000739_pt1 | contig 35537 bp, 25 predicted proteins | sample IncBWC7MmetaG_FD_161055 | JGI IMG/M metagenome (GOLD analysis project Ga0210402, IMG submission 161055) | Forest soil microbial communities from Barre Woods Harvard Forest LTER site, Petersham, Massachusetts, United States - Inc-BW-C-7-M | ecosystem: Environmental > Terrestrial > Soil >...
CATCTTGGCTGCGAATGGTGAAATAGCCATGATGGACGAATTGGTGGTTCACGAGAAAATTCAGGAAACCGATTTGGCGGACTAGGTTCTACATTTCGAGTCGTGCCGTTCGCCTTTACTGCAGGCCTATCCGTCCCGCCAAAGCGAGTTTCTCGCGATCCATTTCCGGTTCTGAGCGCCATTCCCCGAAGTTCTCTGGATGCACCCGGCAGTGGAGCCGGATACGTGGACCATCCTGACGAACCAGGCCGAGTCTCCCCGTCAGGCAGGTGCATTCGGGGCAACGAAGCTCAAAGCTCTTTCCAACTTTTTGGATGGTGAGTCCGTATATCACTCCTCGATGCTACCCAACATGGCGTGAGCACAACATACCAAGAAGGTGGCTGCCGGCCGCCCTTTCGTGGTGTTACCAGTGCCATTACCGACGCCATTCGACTGGCCGGTTGCGGCGCGATACCTTGTTGTGTGGGCCATATTCTCCTGATTGCGGGCGCGCTTGTGTGTGTCGTCCTCGTCCTGATCAAAGTAGTATTCGATCGGGCGGAGGCACGCGACAAAACGGAGAAGGATGACAAGTAAGGAGGTTCGTCAGGCAAAAAAGCTGTCGCTCGATTGAGACGCGAATGGCTTCGGGAGACGGTCGCTCACTTCCGCCAGCAGCGCCATCTTTGACGCGACGTCCCCGCTCAGCTGGTTCTCACGGAGGCGCCAGCGCCAGTTGCCGCCGTACAGACTGGGGGTATTCATGCGGGCTTCGCTGCCGAGTCCGAGAATGTCCTGCATTGGGACCACGCTGAGGCAGGCGGGCGAACCTTGTGCGGCGCGAATGAAAGCCCAGTGAATGCCATCTTCGCAGCGGCCGAAATAGGATTCGGCATTGCGGCGTTCGTGCTCGGCGGCGCCGGAGTGCCACCAGCCAACCACGGTGTCGTTATCATGCGTCCCGGTGTAAACAACTTTTCCTGCGGCGCGATGCGGCAGATACATGTGCGCGCCTTCATCCCCGAAACCAAATTGCAACACTGACATCCCAGGAATTTGCAGGCGGTCGCGCAGAGCATGCACCGACGGCGTGATGTAGCCGAGGTCTTCGGCGAAGAAGGGCAGTCCACCCAAGGCCTCGCGCAGCTTGAGGAACAAGTCGTCGCGCGGGCCATCGACCCAGCGGCCATTCACGGCAGTTGGATCGGCCGCGGGGATCTCCCAGAACTGATCGAAGCCACGGAAGTGATCGAGGCGTATGTAGTCGCAATGCTGCGTGGCCCAGCGCAGGCGCTGTATCCACCACTGATAGCCGCGCTGCTTCATTACGTCCCAGCGATACAGCGGATTTCCCCATCGTTGTCCGGTCTTGCTGAAAAAATCGGGAGGAACTCCAGCGACCACTTCGGGCTCCAACTGGCCATCCAAGCGAAAGAGCTCGGGATGAGTCCAGACATCGGCGCTGTCGTGGTTCATAAAGATGGCAACATCGCCCACGATTCGGATGGCACGCTCCGCACAATATCGACGCAATGCGCGCCACTGCTCATAGAATGCAAACTGCAAGGCGCTGCGCACTCGCAGGTCATCCGCGAGTTCTTCCGTTGCTTTTTTCAGTGCTGCTGGTTCCCGAGAGGCAAGGTCGTGCGGCCATTGATTCCAGGGTTTGAGCTTATGGCGGGCGCGCAGCGAATCGAACAGAACAAAGTCATCGAGCCACCAGGCGTTCTCTGTCCGAAAGGCTTCGAAACGGCCAACAGCTTCCTGGGGAGCGGATTTCAGGAAACGGTGCGCCGCCTCAAACAGGAGGGGAAGTTTTTGCGCGAAGACGTGATCGTATTCGACGGGACCGGACGCGGACGGAAGCGAATCAAGTTGCCCGCGGTCGATCCACCCATGGTCGGCCAGACGTTCGAGGCTAATCAGCAGCGGATTTCCAGCGAACGCGGAGGTCGAGGAATAGGGCGAATTCCCGTAGCCCAAGGGGCCCAGAGGAAGAACCTGCCAGATGCCCTGACGGGCGGACGCAAGAAAGTCTATTAAGCGATACGCGGCGGGACCGAAATCGCCGATCCCGCCGCGTGAAGGCAATGACGTCGGATGCAGTAAGATGCCTGCGGCACGAGCAAAAGACATGACCCGCCGCTACATTCCGGACTCGCTGCCGGCGCGGGTGAGCGCTTTGAGCTCTTCCTGGTTCCGCTTGATCTTGCCGGACTTCGTCATCTCATCGACGAGGTTCGAGACAAACAACCCAAAGCGCTCCTGCTGCTTTCCCTGCAGCAAGGAATCGCGAATCTGGTCGCGCTTGGCGGCGTAATCCGCATCGGTGGGTTGCTGGTTCTCAAGGATCTGTAGCACCGCGGCATCCGTGCCGCTGCTGATCGGGACACTGATCTCTCCCGGCTTCATGGTGAACGCCACCGCAGCCTGGCCGGACATAGAACCGACCTCTGGCACCTGCCCATCGGGCAGAACCAAATCACTGGTCTTCATCGTGGCGCCGAGCTCTTTCGCCGCCTTCTTCAGATCATGGGAGGTCTTGGCGCGATCAGAGAGTTCTTGAGCTTTTTGCGTCAGGAGAGTCTTCGATTGCTCGGTCTTGAATTCGTCCTCAATGCGGGCGCGAATCTCTTCAAAAGTCGGTGTAGCTGGCGGTTTGATGGCTAGCAGTTCATAAATCGCGGTTCCCTGCGAGGTCGAAGCGATATCCGGTGGAGCCTTTTCCTGCGCCGCAAAAACAGCTTCCATGAATTGAGGGGACGGTCCCAGGCCCGGCAGCATGTCGCGGCGGGCGAAGAAGTCCGACGTGACTACTGGAACGCTTTGCTTGGCAGCAGCCGCGTCGAGGCCCTGGGTTTTCGCGTCCCTCAGCAGGCTCTCTGCCTGGCGCTGTGCAATCTGCTGGGCTTTTTGATGCTTGAGGGCGGGCTCAATGTCGGCCTTCACCTCGTCGAGCGACTTCATATGCGCATCCTGCTTGTCGTCAACGCGGATGATGTGAAAGCCGTAGCTACTCTTGACCAGGTCACTAATCTGGCCCTTGGAAAGCGAGAACGCTGTTTTCTCAAATTCGGCGACGGTCTGTCCACGCCCGATCCAGCCGAGCGATCCGCCCTCTTTCGCGCTGCCCGGATCCTCGGAATATTTCTTCGCGAGATCTTCCAACTTCGCGCCGCCCTTCAATTGCTTCAGCAGATCCTCGGCACGGTGCTGCGCTTCCGCCACGCCCTTCTCGTCGATCTTGCCGTCTGGACCGGGCAAAGGCGTCTTGATCAGGATGTGACTGACTTTCACCTGCTCCGGCACACGGTACGCATCGCGATGCTGCTGATAGTAGCTCTGCAAATCATCCTGGGTAACCGTTACACCGCTTTCGACCTTGTTGGTATCGATGACGGCGAACTTCACCTTGCGCTTTTCGGGAATCGAGTTGGCATAGCTGGCAAGATGGCTTTGATAGTAAGCCTTCAACTCGCTGTCGGTCGGGTGGAGGCCCTTCTTGAGGTCGTCCTGCTTCAACACCGCATAGTCGAATTTGACCTTCGTATTCTGTTTTACGAACTGCTCATGAATTTCTGAATCGCTCACGCTGGCGGTGCCGGAGATCAGCGCCTGAAGCTTGGTCAGGAGAAGGTCATGGCCCACGGACTCTTCAAACTTCGCGGGCGTGAGATTTGCCCGGGTCAGCATATCCTGGTATTCCTGTTCCCCGATGAAATTGCCGCCAGGAAAGAAGGTCGCAGCGTAACGTCCGTGCTGCAATTCTTCTTTCACTTCCTCAGGAGTCACGCGCAATCCCATGCGATTTGCCTGGCTGAGCAGTGCCTGTCGGGTAATCAATTGCTCAGCAGCGCGTTGGGAAAAGAAAGGCAGCAACATGCTCATGTTGGCGGTGCTTCCCTGCATCTGCTGCTGCAGCATCTGTTTGGCCGTGGTTCGAACGTCATCGGCGGAAATGTCGTTCCCATCCACTTTGGCGACAACACCCTTGCCGGGAGCGCTGCCAAAGACATCCCCTCCCAACCCGCCGGGAATCAGCGTGATGACCATCGAAGCGCAGATGATCAGCAGCAAGCCTCCGAGGATATACTTCGTGGTTTGGCCAGACGTTTGTAGAAAGCGAATCATTTTCTTATCACTCCAGAATAGACGGGCGAATTGTTAATTATAAACTACGGCGCTGTTTAGGAAGGACATGGCCTGGTGCTCGTTTTTGAAGATGCGGTAAGCTCCTAGCGCCCGAGCCGCGCAATTCACAGCCTTCGAAAAATCCGCTATTGAAACGAATTAATAGAAGTGTTATCCCTTTCTGCGAAGGTTTTTCCAAGTTCTTCGTGCCCAATCACGACGCGCACCTGCAAAGGAGCCCCATGAAATTCGGCAAGCCAATGTCTTTTACTGTCTTCCTTCTGACGCAATTCATATTGAGTTCGTTCCTGGCAGCCCAGCAGAAAACTCCGGCCGCACCTGCTGAGAAGCCGACGGCGGAAACCAAACTGGCGCTCCGCGACGGCTGGTCCCTGCAGACTTCCGCGAAAGTCGAGGCCAAGGGGGAAGTAATTTCGACACCCAGCTTCGCCCCGAAAGGGTGGCATGTCGCAACCATTCCGAGCACGGTGGTGGCGGCCCTGGTTAAGGATAAGTCCCTGCCTGATCCGTTCCCCGGAATGAACCTGCGCAGCTTCCCCGGTGTGAATTATCCCGTCGGCGCCAACTTCTCGAACATTGCGATGGCGTCCGACAGCCCCTACGCGGTCTCGTGGTGGTACCGCAAGACGTTCAGTCTTCCGGCATCGTACAAAGGGAGGACAATTTGGCTGAAGTTCAACGGGATCAACTACCGCGCCAATATTTTTCTGAACGGAAAGCAGATCGCGAAGTCGGACGACGTTGCTGGAGCTTGGCGGACTTACGAATTCAACATCACCGGACCCGCCAAAACCGGTGCGGAAAATGTGCTGGCGGTGCAGGCATTCGCGCCCACCGACCACGATCTTGCCATCACTTTCGTCGACTGGAACCCGGCCCCGCCGGACAAGAATATGGGGCTGTGGCGAGAAGTGTACGTGACGACCAGCGGGCCGGTCGCGCTGCGCTATCCGACGGTAGTTTCGAAGTTGAATCCGCCGGCCAACGACAGCGCGCAAGTCACCGTCACGGCGCAGGTGAAAAACGGAACCGATCAAGCGGTGAAGGGCAAGCTCAAAGGCAAGATCGAGAACATCACATTCGAGCAGGACGTGGACCTCGCGGCCAACGAGTCCAAGGACGTCACGTTCGCGCCTGACAAGTTTTCGCAGCTGGTCGTATCGAATCCGCGGCTGTGGTGGCCGGTACAGATGGGAACGCCGAACCTCTACAAGCTCAACATGGAATTCGACGTCAATGGCGTGGCCGGCGACAAATCGAACTCCGAGTTTGGCATTCGCGAGGTCACGTCCGACCTCAATTCGGTTGGCGGGCGCGCCTTCCACATCAACGGCAAGAACATCCTGATTCGCGGCGGGGGATGGACTCCGGACATGATGCTGCGCGAGAGTTCGCAGCGGCTGCAGGACGAATTCCGCTACGTGAAGGATATGGGGCTGAACACGGTCCGACTGGAAGGAAAGCTGGAGACGGAGGAGTTCTACAACCTGGCCGATCATCAGGGCATTCTGGTGATGGCGGGATGGTGCTGCTGCGGTTTCGGGGGGCGCTGGCCGCGCTGGCAGCCGCAGGATTTTGAGATCGCTAAGCAGTCGCTGCGCGATCAGATTTACCGGCTGCGAAGCCATCCGAGTCTGGTGATGTGGCTGAACGGCAGCGACAATCCTCCGCCGCCGGATGTGGAGCAGATGTATCTCGATATTGAGAAGGAGTTGCTGTGGCCGAATCCGGTGGTGTCGTCAGCTACCGGAAAGAAGACCAGCGTCACGGGCGACAGTGGCGCAAAAATGAGCGGGCCGTACGAATACGTTGCTCCCAGCTACTGGCAGGTAGATACTCCTGACGGCCAACCCGGGCGCAAGCTATGCAATCCAGGGGGATGCGGGGGGGCTTACGGATTCAATACCGAAACCAGCATGGGGCCTGCGGTTCCGCCAGTCGAGAGCATTCGCGCGATGGTCGGTAAGGATCACCTGTGGCCGATCGACGATGTGTGGAATTATCACGCGGGCGGCGGCGAGTTCAAAACCATCAATGTGTTCAGCGAGGCGCTGGCGAATCGCTACGGCAAGTCGGACAACGTCGAGGACTTCGCCATTAAGTCGCAGATGCAGACCTATGAAGGCGTGCGTGCCATGTACGAGGCGTACAGCCGGAATAAATATCAGTCGACCGGCGTGATTCAGTGGATGCTGAACAATGCCTGGCCGTCGATGATCTGGCATTTGTATGACTACTACCTGCGCCCCGGCGGCGGATATTTCGGTGCCAAGCGGGCGATGGAAGCGCTGCATCCGTTGTACGGGTACGACGATCATTCGATCTGGGTGGTCAGCAGCCAGTACGGCGATGTGAAAGGACTCAAACTCACAACCAAGATCTACAACCTTGATGCGACCGAGAAGTTTTCGCAGGAGAATTCGGTTGATGCCGCGGCCGACAGCACGGCGAAGATCTTCACTCTGCCGGATGTCTCCGGACTGAGCAATACCTACTTCCTCGTGCTAAAGCTGGCAGACTCCGCCGGAAAGCTTGTGGGATCGAATTTCTACTGGCTCTCGACCAAACCGGAAACCCTCGACTGGGCAAAGTCTACATGGTGGATGACGCCGACTGCGTCGTACGCGGACTTCACCGCGATCTCCCAATTGTCGAAAGTGAAGTTGAAAGTTACCGACCGCACCGAGCGCAAAGGTGAGGATGCGGTCACGCACGTCACGATTGAGAATCCCAGCAAAAGCCTGGCGTTCTTTGTGCGGCTGAAAGTTGATAAGGGCGCGAAGGGAGAAGAAATCCTGCCGGTGGTTTGGGAGGACAACTACATCTCGCTGCTGCCGGGAGAGAAGCGGGAGATCACCGCGAGTTACCGTGCTGACGAACTGGGTACGGCCAAGGCTTCGGTCGAAGTCAGCGGATGGAACGTGGAATAGATCTAAGCAGGATGAGCGAAGGACCTGTGTACGTTGGCAGCAGCACCAATGGTGCCGACGATTCCATAGGTCCTTCGGCCCGAAAAGGCGCGGTCCTCAGGATGACAAGACGCTGATTACGCGCAGGATGACAACTACGGTTCCCGGCCACCTCAACTAATCTACATGTTGCGAAACTGACAGGATATTTCCGTCGGGATCCTTGAACCACGCGACTTTGTCTCCGGTTGGCGCGGTCCATATCCCCAATTCGTCCTGTTTGAAGAATCCGAAAATTTCGAAGTGCACGCCTCTCGCGGCGAGCTCACGCACTACCTGGTTAATGTCTGACACCTGCCATCCCAATATAGTGAATTGTGCCGGCGTGAACTCTTTCATCTTCGCGGCACGCACCATGATTCCGTTGGCTTCCAAGACGAGCGCGAATCCGTCATCTTTCACAAAGCGAAGGCCCAGCACGCCTTCGTAGAAAGCCCGGGCCCTTTCCGAATCTTTGATCGGAACAAACGCGACGATGTTCGTCGATCCCAGCATGGTTGATCTCCTCTCGAACCGTGAACGTGAAGCAAAGATTAAGCTATTGCCGTGGATACGTCATTACGTTATTGTGACAATGAATGTCGAAAAAGCGACAGAGCGTTCACGTCTGCCCGAGGCTGCCATCGCCGGTGACTGCGCTGGCTTACGATCTTGGACACGGCCATGCCATCCCGGAGCACCTGCATCCGGAGGATCAGTTGGTGTATGCGTGCCAGGGCGTAATGACAGTTCGCACAAACGCCGGAACCTGGGTCGTGCCTACGCAGCGGGCCGTCTGGATACCGGCTCGCACTCCGCACAGTATTCTCATGTCGGGCGCGGTGTCGATGCGGACGATTTACCTGCGGGCGCGTCTGGTACGACGGCTTCCACGAGCGTGTTGCGTAGTGAACGTTTCACCTCTGCTGCAGCAGATGATCATTCATCTTTGTACGGTGGGAAGATTGAATCGAAGATCGCGAACCCATGCACACCTGATTCACGTTCTGATCGATCAGCTAGAAACCGTGCAGGCAGTTCCTCTGCAGCTGCCCAGCCCGTCGGACCCGAGAGCCGCACGTGTCGCGGCGGCACTGCAGGGAAATTTGAATGGCTCCGTTTCGCTGGCCTGGGCGTGTGAGCAGGCTGGGGCGAGTAAGAGAACGATCGAAAGATTGTTCCAGCGAGAGACTGGGATTTCGCTGGGAAAATGGCGAGAGCAGTTGCGATTGATGCGATCGATGCAACTTCTGGCTGCGGGAGAGAAGATCAGTCATGCTGCTCTGGAAGCCGGATACAGCACGCCCAGCGCATTCATTGCGATGTTCCGCAAAGCGCTAGGGACTACCCCGCGAAAGTATTTCGAGAACAGCTCCATCGGATCTTGATCGGGATGGCTCTCTACTGATCGCTGAAGTCGATCATCACCGGAGCGGAGCGGAACCAGTTCGTCTTGTAGCCGACGTATCCAATTCCAATTACGAACCAGATGCCGCCGACGGTTTTGGCGATGATGTTCAGGTTCACCCAAATCAACAGGCAAAATAGGAATCCGAGGATCGGGAGCAGCGTATCAGTCAGAAACTTGGTCTGGTAGCCCTGCTGCCGCCTGACCGAGAATTGCCAGAAGCAGGCAAGATTGACCCCCATAAACGCCAGGAACGCCCCGAAGTTCAGCAACTCGCCGGCATGTTGGTAGGCGCTTCCGATGTAGTTCAGGAGCACGGCTCCGATAAACGCCAAGCCTCCGATTAGAAGGATGTTGAATGTTGGCGTGCTGCTGCCGGGCTTGAGATGACCGAAGAATTTCTTCGGTAGCACGCCGTCGCGGCCCATTCCAAACAGCAGGCGTGCGGCACCCAGCGTGCCGGTGAGTCCGCTGCCGAAAGCTGCAACGATGAGGATGAAACCCATGGCATTGAATAGCACGACGCCGCCAACACGGCTGCAGATATCCATGAAGGCCGTCTCGAGGTTGGGAAACGAGCGCCAGTCGGGCCACACTCGCGCTCCAAGGTAAGCCTCGATTCCGCTGCAGACGCCGGCAAAGATGCAGGTCAGCACCACCGCCAGCAGAACGTTACGCTTGGGATTCTCGACATCCTCGGCCAGCGTGGTTACACCGTCGAAACCAATGTAGGTCAGGGCTGCGAACGAGGTCGCGGTCAGGATCTTATGAGAGTTGAATGTTCTGGGATCATATAGCGGCTGCAGCGAGAAGAGGCCCGCCCAACCTTGGCCGCCGTACAGAAACTTGATTGCCAGTACGACGAAAAACACAACCACGACGGACATGATCGCCAGCAGCACCTTGTTCGCGTTGGAAGAAGACTTCACACCAGCCAGGTTGAGCACGGTCATGATGCCGACGATGAGGGCTGCCCAGACTTCGAACGGAACCTGATGCACGTAGCGCTCATGCAGCGCGGTCGCGATCCAAACGGTATTGATCAGCGGCTGAAGAAGATAGTCGAGGATCATCGCCCATCCAGCCAGGAAGCCGAGGTGTGGATTTAGTCCCTTGCCGACATACGTGTACGCCGATCCTGCCGTGGGGTAGAGCGCGCCCATTCGTCCGTAGCTGACGGCGGTGATTAGCATGGCGAAGAGCGCGATCAGGATGATTGTGACGAAGTGTCCATCCGACAGTTTCTGCGCGACGCCGTACAGGGGCACGGGCGCTATGGGCTGAATGAGGACGATCCCGTAGAAGATCAGGTCCCAGAGGGTGAGAGTGCGGCGCAGTCTCGGGACAGCCGGTGCGGCGGTAGAGGTTTCCATGAGAACGGCTATTGGATTATGGCGGGGGCCGAAGTGTCAATATTAAAACGATTTTCTATCCACATCCCTCCCTCAATCGAGCGAAAGGGCGCGCGTTGCGCGCCGGACAGCCGGGGGGCTGTCCACATTCTCACGGCTGGCGGTTCTCGCCGTAGTCGAACCAGTATCCGCGCTGCTCGTTACCTGACATGTGGCGCGTGTTGTATTCGAGCAGATAGTTCACATGCATGTCGTCGAGGGGGAACGATTTTTTCGGCGTGTAGGGATATTCACCCATGCTCAGGAACGGCAGAGGCGCGACGTAGTTGCCTTCGGCCGCGTAGAAGTCCATGTCTTTTTCGTAGCCGTTGGCGGCGAAGAAATAATCGCGCACCCAGCCATGGGGAAGTGGGGAAAGGTTGCTGGGATTGAAGTCGAGGCGGACTTCATCGCCCGAACCGAAGACGGCGAGTTTGTCGTCGGTGGCGGTCAGCAGCGGCAGGACATCCCCGTAGCGCGTGTAGGTTCCCTGCGGACGCGTGTAGGGGCCGGTGGCGCTGGTTTTCTCGTAGACGTAGTGGACGTTGCCGGGCGGGGTGCCCTCGATCTTGTACGGATAACCGTGGAACTCAAGGTTGGCGTGGAGGAGAGGCACGGGCGTGACGGAGTACGACGGAGACTGTTCAGTTCGGCTGATAAGAATGCTGTCCCAGTAGACTTGCAGGTTTGTTGTGATGCGAATCTGCTTTGTGCCAGGCGGAAGCTTGCCGCTGAGGTCGGCTGTCATCGTGCGCGGGCCGCCGGCGGGGAATCCAATGTCATTCGTGACGCGTTTCCATTTTCCGTCGGTGCCGAGCGCATCGACGTAGGGCGCGATTGGTTCGAGTTTGGACTGGGCGGCGGCGTACATGCTGTTGGCGGTGAAGTATTCAATTTCGCCGTGCATCAGCAGCCAGAGCGGGCCTCCTTTATAGGGGTCGCCGAGATCGAGCGTGAGAGTGTGCGGCTTGGCGAATCCGGCGAATTGGGTCAACTCGAAATCGCCGAAGAAACGGTGGGCACGCAGATCAGGGAGCACATCGTGGCCGTGTTCGTCCCAGGCTCCAGCGGGCGGGCGGGCATCGCGGCTGACGACGACCTTGAATTCGGGATACGGAGGATTCGAGGCGAAATATTCGTTGGGATAGACGTCGACGTCAGCGGGATGATCGACCGCCAGGAGGCGCACCTGGTCGAGGTAGACGGCTTCTTCGAGGGGCTCCATGAAGCGGAAAGACAAAACCGTCGTTGGTCGTTGGTCGTTGGTCGTCCGCGAACCATTGTCATCCTGAGCCGCAGCCTTTAGCGACGAAGGATCTGTGCATGTGGCCGGGGAGTGCAAAGGTCCTTCGCTTCGCTCAGGATGACAAACTATCTGAGAATAGGTTTTTTTCTGAACCATGCCTTGCGGGATCTTAATGTACTCGACCGGGCGCGGGATGTCGCGCTGGTTGGGGCCGATCCAGTGGCCGACGACTGCGGCGCCCAGCATGTCGGCGACGAACTCGTAGCGCTCGCCGTTCCAGGCGAAGAGCGTGGGGCACGAACTGCCGCGGCGGTCGATCTCGAGAAATTCCTGGCGCTTGTCGCCGGCGATCTGAATTTCGTCTTGTAGCACACCGGTCGGCCAGAGCATGCGGACGATGTCGGCTTCTTTCGACTGGCCAAGGCCGACGACGATGTCGGTGGAGTTCTGGCCGAGATAACCGTTCGATCCGTAGATTTCGAATTTCTGGCGGTTGCCGCCGGAGAAGACTTCGACTTTCGTGCCGATGGCGGATTTGTTGTCGTTGAGTCCCTTGAGCGAGAGTTTCAGCCAGTGATTCTGCGTCGCACCCTCGTTGCGCAGGAGCACCGCAGGACCGTGATTCTGTGTGATGAGCAGGTCGGTGGCGCCGTCGTTGTCGTAATCGCCGGTGATGATCGCGCGCGGGCTTTCGAGATGAATCTTGTCGAGGCCGACGTCGGTGGTGACGTCTTTGAATCCGTCGGGGCCGAGATTACGGAAAAGGCGGACTTCGCCTTTGCCGTCTTTCGTCTCGCCGACGGCGACGATATCGACCCAGCCGTCGTTGTCGTAGTCGAACGCGGCGACGCCGTAGGCGCGGACCCAGTTGGTTTCTGGGAGTTTCACTTGATCGAAGGACTTGCCGTGAGTGTTGCGCCAAAGGGTGAGAGCGGGCGCAGTTAATCGAGTCAGCGCGACATCCGTCCACCCGTCGTGATCGAAATCGAGCGCCGTAACTCCAACGGTGGGTATGGAAGGCGGTTGTTTTCCTTCACCGGTTGGTGGGGGAGCGAATGGGTGCAAAGGGATGAACTTACCTTCACGGGGATTTTGGAACATAGTCCCGCCCGACCAGTCCGCTACCAGCAGGTCGACAGCTCTGTCGTTGTTGTAGTCGGTGCCGATGGCGGCGCTAGCCGGCACGGGTGTCGAGACACCGATATCAACCTCCGTAAAAGATCCGTCACCGTTATTTCGCCAAACTACACTTGAACCGCTACAATTATTTACGCATAGGACGATGCCGCCTGCCCCGTAAAGGTCCAAGTCGCCGTCGTGGTCGTAGTCAATGAATGCAAGACCCTCTATGCCGACGAGACTTCTGATTCCCGCCGTCACAGCCACGTCTTTGAAGGTCCCGTTCTTCTCGTTGTGCAGCAGAAACATTCCCTCGTTACGACTGACGGCCAAGTCAGCAAAGCCATCGTTGTCATAGTCACCAGCCGCACAACTGAGAGCATGAACGCTCGTGTCTAGCCCGGCCTGTTTCGTCACATCCTCAAACTTCCCGTTACCCACGTTGTGATAAAGAACCATGCCTCCTTGTGGGCCGTCGTCAGCTAGAAAGAGGTCTGGCTTGCCATCGTTGTCGTAATCGAGGAAACATGCCCCGGAACTGGGTTCGTAGGAAGGCTTGGTGGCGTCAGCAGCAGGAGTTCCGGGCTTCGACACAATTCCTGCTTCCTTGGTCACATCCACAAACTGCACCTTGATCTGCGGCGGGGGCTTCAACTGCTGCTGCGGTGATTCCACTGCGCGGGAGTATTGGCCTTGCTCGCCGTAGGCAAGGCTCATGGGGGCGCCGATTTTGTTTTGGGTGATGTATTGGAAGCGCTTCAGGTGTTCGCGGGCGTGATCGGTGTCGGAGGATTGCTGGTAGGCGCGGGAAAGGCCGAATTCCGCTGAGGCGTGCAGAGGATTGATCTTCAGGGCGTGCTCGAAGGCATCGATGGCTTGGGGAAACTGCTTCGCCTGCACGTAGGCTGTACCGAGGAAGTACCAGGTGTCGGCGTCGTTCGGGTCGATCTCGATGACGCGCTTGAAGGCTTCGATCGCGGCCTGCGCGTCGCCGGTATTTTTCGCGAGCAGACCGAGGCTGTACCACGCGTTGGGATTCTTCGGGTCCTGCTTGAGGGCTTCTTCAAGAGAAGCTTTGGCCTCGTCCACTTTCTGCAGATTGAGGTAGGCGACGCCTTCATTCACGCGCGCAATCGCAAACTTGGGATCGGCGGCGAGCGCCTGCTGGAATTCTTTCAGTCCCTTTTCGAAGAGTTGCTGATTCATGTAGGCGCTGCCGAGGTTGTTGTGGCGCGCAGCTTCGATGGGATCGGGTTGGGACGCCGGCTTTAGCAGACCGAACGCCGCGAGAATTGCGGCGAAGAGGGCGGCAGAAATTTTGAGATTCATTCCGTTAGAGATTTAACCACAGAGGGCACGGGGGAACACAGAGGAAACCATAGTTTGTCATCCTGAGCAGCGGCGAAGCCGCTGTGATGGACCCTACGATCGTCAATACATTCGATGCAGGGGACGGCAACGCCGACGCTGTAGATAGCGAGTTGGAGTTCTCAACGTTATTGCTGGCGCGGTCACTCGTACGGTCCCTCGGAGCGCTTGGCGCGCTCCTCAGGATGACAGAACTTATTTGTATGGGTGCGCCGCCGAGTACGCGCGATTGCCCGTGACTCCCTTTCCCTCCTGGATCGTCACCATCTGGCCGGCATTGACATTCGAGAGCTTGTCGAGTTGTCCGCTAGGCCACTGAATTTCGACTGCATCCGCTTTCGTTTGCACGCCCAGACCGAACGTAAGTACCAGTTCGCTCTGTGACAGGTAGCTGGAGCCGGAGCGCAGCATTTTCCATTGCTGATCGGTGCCGGACGTCACGCGCACGACTGCGCCGATGCCATCGCGGTTCGATTTTGTGCCGACCAACTTGATACGCAGACTGTGATTGGAGCCGCCTTCGTTGTGGAACAGGTAGGCGGGGCCCGCATTTGTCGTTAGCAGGATGTCGAGGAAGCCGTCATTGTCGATGTCGGCGTACGCCGTAGAGCGCGCCACTTTCGGCGCCGCAAAGGGATTTCCCATCTGCGCGGTGACTTCGGTGAATTTCCCGCCGCCCAGGTTTCGAAACAGGTGCGGAGGCTCAGCGTAGCTCACGCGCTTCTGCACGCGCTCGATCTCGTTTTCAATGTGGCCGTCGGCGACGAAGATGTCTGGCCAGCCGTCGTTGTCGTAGTCGAAGAAGAAGCAGCCGAAGCCAAGTGTTACCAGGGTGTCGCGGCCGATCTCGGATTGCGGGGCTTCGTCGACGAAGAGGCCATTGCCTTCGTTGTGATAGAGCGAGACCATCTGGTTGGCGAAGTTGCTGATGATCAGGCTGGCATGGCCGCTGCGGTCATAGTCGGCGGCGTCGGCGCCCATGCCGGCGCGCGCGACGCCGTCTTCGCTGAAGCCGATTCCGGCGGCGACTCCGCGCTCTTCGAACGTGCCGTTCTTCTTGTTGATGTAAAGCTTGTTGGGCTGCGTGTCGTTGGCGATGAGGATGTCAGGCCATCCGTCAACGTTGGCGTCGAGAATTGCGATACCGAGGCTTTTCGATGTCGGATCTCCGAGACCGGCTTTCTGCGTGGCATCTTCAAACTTCCCCGCACCAAGGTTGTGCCAGAGGCGCAAGGATGTGCCTTTGTAGGATTCAGGCGTGCAATAGGATTTGTGTGCGCCGTCGATGGTGCAGTAAAGATCACCCTGTTCGCTCCACTGGACATAATTCGCTACGAGCAGGTCGAGTTTGCCGTCGCGGTCGTAGTCGACCCAGGCGGCGCTGGTCGAGAATTCGTTCGGGCCCCACATTCCCGCTGTCTTGGTCGCTTCAGTGAAGGTGCCGTTGCCGTTGTTGTGGAAGAGATGACTCTGGCCTAACGCTGAGATGAAGAGGTCGTCGAAGCCGTCGTTATCGTAGTCACCGACGGCTACGCCGAATCCGAAGAGGGGAACAGCGAGACCAGCTTTTCGCGTAACGTCGGTGAAGGTGCCGTCGTGATTGTTGTGATAAAGCTTCAGCGTAGTCGGGCCCGCGTGGGGATGACCGGGAAAATCTTCGCCGTTGATCAGGATGATGTCGGGGTATCCGTCGTTGTCGTAGTCGATGAAGGCGCAGCCGGGGCCCATGGTTTCGGGAAGCCACTTCTTGCCGAAGGCGCCGTTGTTGTGGGTGAAATGGATGCCGGCCGGGGTGGTGATGTCGCGGAACTGGATTTGTTGGGCGGAGCTCGGCGGGGTCAAGCACAGAGATACGGCGACACAATAAGAAATCAAGAAGGGGATGGGCTTTCTTGAGAAGAACATTTATCGGGAGGCTCCGGCAGAAATCGCTGCCGGGCTTTGCCCGGCCGGACGCCCGATGGCGGCCGTCCCCACATGAGTCGTGATGTTTCCATGCCTTGTGTTACTGACAGGCAGTGGTACTGAGACGTGCTCGTGTACCGATTGGCGCTCGTTGTTGTCTTCGGGATGAAGTTGGCGGTAGGGACCCGTGATGGCCTGCGACGATTCGTCGGCTTTGAAGCGCATGTAGCGGGCTTGATGTTCTTTCGCGAGGTTCTCGTTTCCGAGACCGTTGTAGCAGAGCATCAGGTTGTAGTGCGCCTGCAAGTCTTCGGGATCGATTTCGAGCACGGATTCCAGAACCTTTACCGCCTCGTCATACTTGCGCTGCAGGAAGAGAACGCGTCCCAAGTCGTTCAGGGCAACGCGATCCCGGGGATACTGCGCGAGCACGCTGTGCAGCCGCGACGCAGCGCCTTCGTAATTGCCATCGGAGCGCAAAACTTTCGCGTAGAAAAAGTTGGCCCGCGCCAGATTCGGCGACAACGCCAGGGCCTTCTCCAGCACGGTGCGAGCACGCGCCATATCACCTTCTTGCACGGCGCAGCGTCCGATGTTGACCCAGCCGTCGGGATTGTTCGGGTCAGCCTCGGTCACCTTCTCGAAAGCGGCGGCAGAGGCCTTCAGATCTCCTTGCAGGAAAAGGCCGATACCGTAGTCGTTCCATCGCTGCCACTCTTCCTTGCGGACGATCGTGCTGGGCGCGGGGGCAGGCGCATTGTGGGCGACCACGGGAAGCGTGACTTCGTTTTCCGCGACAGGAACGATCGGCAGGTCAGGAATCTTTTCTTCCTTCGCCGAGACTCCGCTCAACGACCCCGTAAAAAGAGTTGGGCGATCGTCATACTCCGAGGAAACCGCATCAGGTTTGGCCGGATCGGGTACTCCCGCAAAAGCTTCCTGCGTGCCATACCACGCGAACTTGCGGTAGCAGAGACGGGCATGCAGTGTAATCTTGTTGCCGGCATTCTCGGGAATGTGCATGCGGTAGTGCACGGTGTCGGCCGCGCCGGGTGGAATCAGGCGCACGTACACGACCGCACGCGTGGCCCAGGCGTTGCGCTTGTTGATGGGATTGCCGTGAGCGTCGATCTGCAACGAGCGGTAGAAGTGCGCCCCCTTCTCGACCGGGCCGTGACCATTGTCTTCGGCCATGCCACTCCAGAAGATGGTCTGGCCCTTGTCGTCGGTTCCCTTCAGTTCGAGCCAGGTATCGTAGGCATCGACCGTGCCGCCGGGGAAAAAGTGTCCGACTTTCTTCGTGCGCACGACCACGTCAACTCGAACCGTATCTCCTCGCCGCAAAGCAGGCTGAACGCGGTTGAGCGGAGCTGTTACCGGAACGGCCTCGCCTCCGGCGGCAGCTGCGATTTTGCTTTCGGCTTCTTCACCGACCGCGAACGTGGTCGACAAATCCGACTGCGTGGCCGCGCCCGGCTTCAACGGAGCCTGCGCCGGCGAGAGCGCGAAGATGTCGACGGTAAGTGCGCCGCTCTTCAAGAAGTCTTCCGTGAGCTTGAGCTGGGCGGGATCTTCGTTCGCTGTTGGCACCGCCGTGTTTGCTCCCGGGAAGCGATGCGAGTGCACGAAGCCGTTGATGTTGCCCTGGTCTTTCGACGACTCCATGGGCATGTGGCAATCGGCGCACTGCTGCGGCTTTGGAGGATAGTAGAACGAACGCGCGCCCTGTCCGGAAATTCCGCTAGCCTGCCAGTTGTCGTACTCGTTGAATCCGCGGAACCAGCGGTAGTGATTTACGGGAACGTCGAGGTGCACCTTGTGGCAGGAGGAGCAAAACTCGGCCGTCTGGTCGCGCATGAAAGGCTTCAGGAACACGCGGCGATGCGGCTCGGGATTCAACTTAATGAGGAAGTCGTGCAGCTCGCGGGCGATCGGATTCTTGGTCGCGGCCAGTTCGTGCAGTCTGGGATACTCGAGATAAAAATCCGCCTGGCCCATGGTGCTCTTCACGTTGGCAATGGAGTGACACATCATGCAGCCGAGTCCTGCCTGCGCTTCGGGGCGATGCACGATTTGCTTAATCGGCGTGTCCATCATGCCGGCGTAGAGCACGGCGGGATCGTGGCATCCTCCACACCATTTCGAGGGCTTGGTGCCGATCGTATCCTGCATGTACTCGATCGATTTGCGGTACCACTGATTATTAAAAGACGAGAAATGGTGCGCGGAACTGAACCACTGGTTGTAAATGTCTTCGTGGCAGCGCTTGCAGGAGTCGGACTCCATGAAAAACTTGCTGGGAATTTTCTGCTTGCCATAGACCTGCGCCGAACTGGGGAAGAACGAGCCTTCGGGACCGTCGCCCTCGCCATTCATGTCCTCGGGCGGCATGGCCGGGTTCTGAATGCGGTTGCGTGATTCCCAACTACCGCGCACGTATCGCGCTCCGTCACCAACTCCCGCAAACAGCGCGAGACAGAGCACAACTCGGCTGGCGCCCGCGGCCAATCTTGCTTCGACCGAACGCGAATCGGAGGAGGAGCGTGCGCTCAGCCATCCGGCAATCAGCAATGCCAGTCCCGCCAGTGAAAGGGCAATGTGGAGATAGAGCTTGTTCCACTCCGTTCGTGGAGTACCGGTCTTTATAAGGATGAGTCCCACCACTGCGCTGGCGGCAATCAATAGCCAACCCACTCGACCGGCGAGGGTGCCGGGGCGCAGAAGGCGAAACAGCATCGGAACCAGAAGAATCGCGGCCAGCACGCCTCCGGCAGCATGTAAAAGGACGATGACGGCATAGAAGATGTTGGCCTGAGGAAATGTGTAGAGGTAGGCAGCGGAGACGGCGAGAAAGGCTATGAGCCAAAACAGAATTCGGTCGCTTCTTTTCCTGGAGTCTGGCATTTCCCGAATGGCGACGACGAACGGAGATGTTTCCGGCCTCGGCCCCACAGTGACCGAAGTCTCGCGCCATTTAAACTTATACAGTCGTATGGAGCGGCGGAATAATACAAAAATACTAGCCCTCGCCGAAACAAAAACACAATCCAAAGGCACCACCACGAAGTGCAACTAAGGTATACGAAAGGAAATCCGAATTTCGTTCGTGATGCTTCGTGTGCTCTTTGTTTTGCGCATTTCACAGGTGGGCTGACAATGAGGCTGCAGCTATTGGATCGGCGGCCTTTTTCCGGGTCCGACTTCCCTTTCCAGTACCGAGGCCACGGACAAAACCTGTTCTTCTTCCCACGGGCGGCCGACAATCTGTACGCCGATTGGCAAGCCCTCGGGCGATTGGCTCGCGGGAACGACGGCGGCGGGATTGCCCAACAGATTGAACCATTCGGTGTAACTCCAGGCATCGAGGTATTCGACGGTTTTGCCTCCGATCGTCCAACTGCGCTCACCGTGGCGGAAGGCGGGAATGGCGGCAGGGGGACATAGAAGGATTGGGTACTTCCGCATCTGCGCAAGCAAACTTGCGCGCAACGTGTCACGGCGAATCCATGCGTCAATCACATCGGGCCCTGACAGGCTCGGCTCCGACGCCGACCACTCGAGGAATTGCCTTAGAGTCGGACTTACATCTTGCTCGCGGCCGACGAACATGGGGCCGATAAGCATGCCGCCGGTTTTCACGAAAAACTTCTTCCAGAGAAGGCGGGCTTCTTCCAAGCCGTCGGGACGAAATGGTTCGACCTGAAACCCGGCGCGGCTCAAGGCTTCGGCGGCAGTTCGAACTGCATGGCGAATTTCTGGTGTTACGGGCGTGCGCCCGTCGTCTTCAAAGTAGCCGATGCGGAAATGCCTGAGATCATCGTGAGTCGGCCAGCGGACTGGAACGGGCGCTGCAAAAGTGTCGCCGTCATCGGGACCCTGCATGACTTCAAACAGAATTTTGAGATCGGCCACGGTGCGCGCCATGGGGCCAACCACGCCCAGCAAAGCAAACGGACCGCCAGAGGGTGGAAAGTGCCCGGTCGACGGGATGCGTCCGGGAGTTGGCTTGAGTCCGCAGATGCCGCTGAAGTGGGCGGGAACGCGAATCGATCCGCCGCCATCGCTGCCGACACCTCCGGCGGACATTCCCGATGCGATCGCTGCCGACTCTCCTCCGCTGGATCCACCGGGAGTGCGATCGAGATCCCATGGCGAGTTGGTGCGGCCGTAGAGTGAGTTGTCGGTCTCCCATGCCATCAGCAACTCGGGCGTGTTGGTAACGCCGAGGATCACTGCCCCGGCCCGCCGCAGGCGCTCGACCAACGGAGCATCGTGCGTGGCGACGAGGCCGGCACGGAGGCGCGTGCCCGCTTCGCATTTCATTCCCTCAACGTCGATCGAGTTCTTTATCGTGATGGGGACGCCGTGCAGGGGACCAAGAACTTGGCCGCTCATCACGGCGGCTTCGGATTCTCGCGCTTGCCGACGAACGCGCTCGGGATCGACATGCACGAAGGCATTCAGTTTCGGATTGAGACGCTCGATCTTGGCGAGGTGGGCTTCGGCGAGCTCGACGGGAGAAATCTTTTTTTGGCGGATACCCTTCTCCATGTCGAGCGCCGATGCAAGTGTCAGATCCGTCATGCGATTTTCTCTTGAGCCTCATGCATCCGCAGAATAACTGAATCGATGCACTTCACTGACGAGCGAGGAATGAGCGAAACTGAGAATCGAAAGCTTCTCAAGATTGGGATTGCTGGCCTCTTGAGAATAGCAACGTTTGCGCCTGATGCCGGAGTTTCCTCGGCCGTTCCCGGTCCAAAACCCGCAAAAAAGCAGGACGACGGGCAAGATGAAGCAAGACTGCAAGATGAAATAGAACCAGAAGTTCTCTGCGAAGTGAAGCGGCGCGGTCAAGTGCTTCACATAAATAGTCATGCGATCGAAAAGGTAGATGCTGTAGCACATCACGCCGATGTTGGTGATGACGGATTGGCTGAAGACTGCGGAGGAAATCCGACCTCGAAAGGCGCTGAGATATAACACCACGATAAAAAAAGGCAGCAAGACATGACCGCCATTTCGGCTCATACGCCAGACACAAGAGAGAAGGGGAACGAGTACATAGAACTGAACCTCGATCTCCAGAGACCAGGCAACGGGGTTCACCGACCCAACAAATGCACCGAAGGTAAAGTTCTGCATGTAAAACGAATGGGCCAGGAGGCACGGAGCCATGTCTGCGAACGACCGGTGTGCCAGCCCGGCACTCCAAGGCCGCATAGATCTGGGGAGAAAACACAGAAGCGCTCCCCACGCAGCCTGGCCCATCGATTTGGCGAATGAATCGCTCCTGAGTCGTGATGCGCCGGAACTGAAGCATGAAGGGCAAAGCATAGCATGCGAGACGGATTGTCGCCCTGTCAGGTTGAGGAAGAAAATTCGCGTCAGCGTCGTGTGCGAGAGGATTGACCGAGGACGCGATCAACAGCGGCCTTCTCTTCCGAGGTTAAGGCTCGGTATGCTCCCTTGCGAAGCGTACCAAGCTGCAGTGGCCCGATCGACACCCGCAGCAATCGGAGTACTTCGATATCGAGGGCGGCGAGCATGCGGCGTATCTGGCGGTTTTTGCCTTCGTCGAGGGTTATCTCAAGCCAGCAGTTCTTTCCACCCGAGCGGAGAAGGCGACAGCGCAGCGCCTGCAGGAGTTCTCCATCGTCGGCGCGAGCACCGCGCTCCAGGGATTCGAGAACTTCGCGGGATGGAATCGAGGCAATTTGCACATGATACGTTTTTGGCAAATGGCTTTCGGGCGTCGTGATGCGGGCTCCCCATTCGGAGTCGTTCGTTAGAAGCAACAGGCCTTCGCTGGCTCTATCCAGGCGGCCGACAGGGGCGATCCAAGGTAGCGATTCTGCACGATCGGCGAGCAGCGAATACACCGTGTCGCGTCCCTTCTCGTCTGAGGCGGTTGTCACCAGGCCGCGAGGCTTGTTCATCATCAGATAAACATTTTCCGCGGCCTTGATGACGTGGCCTTCGACCGCGATGCGATCGCGCTCCATCTGTACCGGTGTTTCTGGATCTTGGCGAGCGGCGCCATTTAGAGTCACTCGGCCGGAGCGGATCAACTCCGTAGCGCGCGAGCGCGAGCAGTATCCCAATTTCGAGAGAGCACGGGCTAAACCGACTTTGCGAGATTCGCTTTCAGACACAATTCCCATGCTACCGGACAAGCAAGCGCCGCGGCGCGGCTGGGCAGCCGAGGGCGGCTGTCCCCACATTGGGCGGCGAACTTTCAGCCCTCCTTGCTACCATATTCTGCAAAGGAGACTTTATGGCTCACCAGCATCCTCCGCGCTTTCTTAAAATTGTGGACGACGCCAAGACCCGGGTTCGCGAAACGAATGTGGACGAAGTGAAGAAGAGGATGGATCGCGGGGACAAGTTCATCCTGGTCGACGTGCGCGAGGAAAGCGAGTACGCGAAGGACCATCTTCCGGGCGCGATTCACCTGGGCAAGGGAGTGATCGAACGCGATATCGAGGCGCGCGTGCCGGAACTGAACGCGGAGATGATTATGTATTGTGGAGGCGGATTCCGCTCAGCACTGGCCGCCGACAATCTGCAGAAGATGGGCTATACCAACGTGATTTCGATGGATGGCGGGATTCGGGGTTGGCGGGAAAAAGGGTATCCGCTCACCAAAAACTAGCTGTCCCGTCCGACTGAAGAAATGCCGAATCGCATACTCGATAAGACTGTCCTTCTCGCAGCCATCCTGATCCTGGTGGCCCATGTCTGTGGTGCACAGTGCGCGTCGGGCAGCCCAACAGGGCACTTCCAGGGAACAGCGGTCAGCAAGGAAGCAGGAAAACTGGATGTCTCGCTCGACCTGCGTTGTTCCGGCCAAAGCTACGAAGGCGAGCTGGTCACACCGGTCGGAACGTACACGGTAAAAACCGGAACCGATGCCGGCGGTAATCTTCAGCTCCAGTTAGAAGGCGGAACTGATTCGATTTCCGTACAAGCGCAGGTCGAGGGCGAGTCGCTGCACGGTCAATTCACGTCCGGCCAGGACTCTGGGCCTGTGGAGTTGAAGCGCGTTGGGGACGCCCATGCTTCGGGATCAATGGATGGCTCGCTGCATCTCACGCAACAGGAGTGGATCGAGGATATCGATTTCTTTGCCCAGGAAATTCCTAAACGTCATGCCGCGGCCTTTCATCAGATGCAGCGTCAAGATTTCGATGCAGCTATAGCCGACCTCAAGGGTCGCGTGCCACACGCGAACGCAGACGAAATGTACATCGGTCTGGACCGCATCGCGAATTCCATAGGAGATGCGCACACCTACATTGAGTTTCCGGCCGACACGGCTAATCTTCCGCTGGATGTGCACCAATTCGGCTCCGACACGCGCGTGATTGCAGCCGGAGCGGGATTCGAAAAGGCGCTCGGAGCGCGAGTTATCAAGATCGAAGATACAGCGATCGGCAAGGCGCGTGAACTGGCCGCATCAATCACGCCAGCCGCTGAAACCAGGGCGCTCGCAGATGCGCGTATCGACGGGTTCATCACCACGGGCATTTCGCTTCGCGGCTTTGGAATTGCCACCGACCGAAATGCGGCCACCTACACCTTCCTCGATGACAAAGGGAACGAATTCAAGATGAATTTCCCCGCCAGCGCACCCGATGTTCCGATTCGATGGGTGAATCTCGTCAAGGAACCGCCTCTTTTTCGCCAACAGCCTGGTAAGGATTTCTGGTTCGTCTACCTGCCTGATTCGCACACGCTGTATTGCAACTTCCGCGGCTATCGGGGACTGGCGGAAAACGCGAGTGCGCTACTCCGGGAGATCAAGGAGCGGCGGCCCGAAAAGCTCGCCATCGATCTGCGGCAAAACAGCGGCGGTGACTACAAGCAAGGGCTCAAGTACCTGATTGAACCGATCCAATCGATACCCGAAAACAATCGACGTGGCCATCTTTTTGTACTGATCGGAGTCAATACGTTTTCTGCTGCGATGTCGAACGCTGCGCAGTTCCGCGAAAGAACCGCAGCAATATTGGTCGGCGAGCCCATTGGAGAACGACCGAACAGTTACCAGGAAGCGCGAGAGATGCGATTGCCGAATTCCAAACTGCTCGTGCGATACTCCACTCAATACTACGAGTTCGTCAAGGGCGGCGAGAACGTCATCCGTCCCGACCAACTGATTCCGACGGACTGGGAGACGTACAAAGCTGGCAGGGATCCAGTCCTCGAATGGGTACTCCAGTACAAGTAGTCTTGATCCGGGCATTGTAGACCGATGCGTCCTCCCGCCACGATTCGTCAATCTCCATCGCAGTGTGATTCGACGAGTGATGGCGCCGGTTTTATGGTAAGCTGCGCCGTCCCTCTATGAATCGTCGCATCTTCTTCTGGTCGCTGACATCGGCGTTGGCCGGATTCCTGTTCGGCTTCGACACAGTCGTTATTTCTGGCGCGGAAAAAACCATTCAGGCACTGTGGGGGCTGAGCGACAACCTGCATGGCATTGCCATGGCATCAGCCTTGTACGGCACGGTTGTCGGATCGCTGATCGGCGGCTGGCCCGCTGACCGCTTCGGGCGCAAGGCGACCCTGCTCTGGATCGGAGTGCTCTATCTGCTCGGAGCCGCGGGGTCGGCGCTCGCCTCCGACGTGTGGGTGTTTATCGCTGCCCGGGTGATTGGCGGGCTCGGCATCGGCATCTCAACCGTGGTTGCGCCGATGTACATTTCCGAAATCGCCCCTCCGCAACATCGCGGACGACTGGCGGGGATGTTCCAGTTCAATATCGTCTTCGGGATATTGGTGGCTTTCGTGTCGAATGCTCTGCTCGCCGGCATCGGGCCGAAGGCGTGGCGGTGGATGCTTGGAGTCGCGGCGTTCCCTTCTGTGCTATACGCCCTGTTATGCCTTGCGCTTCCCGAGAGTCCGCGGTGGTTGCTCACCAAAAAGGGCGACCGCGAAGCGGCTCTCAAGGTGTTGCAGCAGATCGAGCCTGAACTGTCCAAAGACGAAATCGCCAAGCAAGCGGATGAAATCATGGCAGCCTCGACGGAACAGGTTTCTTCGGGGCAGTTCTGGACGCGGCGGCTCCGCAGACCGATTCTGCTGGCATTCCTGATTGCCTTCTTCAATCAACTCTCGGGAATTAATGCGATCCTGTACTTCGCTCCGCGCATCTTCGAATTAACGGGTCTTGGCGCGGAAGCGGCGCTGCTGCAGTCGATCGGAATTGGCGTTACGAATCTCATTTTCACTTTTGTCGGCCTCTGGCTGATCGACCGGCTTGGTCGGCGCACGCTTCTCTACATCGGCTCGGTCGGGTACATCCTTTCTCTCGGTTTAGTGGCATGGGCCTTCTTCACACAGCATTATTCGATCGTTCCGGGTTGCATCTTCGCCTTCATTGCAGCTCATGCGATCGGGCAAGGCGCGGTCATCTGGGTGTTCATCTCAGAGATTTTTCCGAATCGGCACCGAGCGGAAGGGCAGACGCTCGGTAGCTTCACTCACTGGATTTTCGCCGCCCTGCTCACCACGCTCTTTCCGAAGATGGTCGGGGTATTTCCGCCAGGCTACATTTTTGCGTTCTTTGCCGGAATGATGATGCTTCAACTGCTGTGGGTGAGAACGATGGTTCCGGAAACAAAGGGCGTACCTCTCGAGCAGATCCAACGGCAACTGGGCATCGAGTAGCCTCACGGGCGGCGCCATTTTCGAAGCTGCTTCCACGCTTGAACCAGTTCTTGCACGGCGCGCGCTGGCGGGAAGGTGTGGCTGTTGATGATGCGGCACTCGCGGTACGCACGTTCGTAGAACTCTCGCACCCCGTGTTCGCTGAGGAGCGACAGGTTGCGCATGATCTCTTTCAGGTCGTCGCGGGTCCAGATCTCTTCGTTCGTGCCGAAATTCGGATGGCGCGCCATGACGGGAGAATAGTAGCATATTCGCTTTTTATTCGCCTACGATATGAGTCTGAAAGACCAGACAAACCAGAATTTTCGGGAATGCAAAAAACGTTCGGTCCGGGCGCTTTCGCATCTCGAGCGGACGTAAGGCTCGTAAGCGGCCACACAACATAATAAGGACCAGGCAAGAAAGATTTGGGTCGGACTGAGTTCCTGACCTGAAACTGATTGCGAGCGAGCCTTGGTTGGGTACGGCACTACCTCAAATAGAGCGAAATGGCGCTCTCTTTGGAGTTCACGGGTTAGTACGCTCAAAGAAGCACTTGACACGGCCGACATTGTTAGAAATGGAGATTTTGCACCAATTCCCTCCAGAACTACTCTCGCACGGCCTTTTATGGGCTGACTGTTATGATGCGCCATGCTGGAAAAGATACGATCACAGACGGATTTGTTGCTCCTGCTGTCTCTGTTGCTGGTCATCGTGATCTATCCGTTGTTGGACCACGATGATCTGCGGCGATTGATTTTAGCAGCACTGATATTCGTGCCGGTCCTCCTAGCGACCATCAGGCTATCGAAGAAAAGAGGTTGGGTGTGGCCTTCCCTTCTGCTGATGTTGGCCTCATTGATAGTCGCGGCGGTGAGCACAGCGTTCCCCACTCCAACCCTGGTCGCGATGAAATGGGCGTTGCTGACCGTATTCTTCGGACTCACGGTTTTCGGCCTCTTTGCTTACCTCAAGAATGCCCGCTCGGTCACCAATGCGCACCTCTATACGGCGATCAGCATCTACCTTTTGCTTGGGATGCAGTGGTTCGCTCTCTACAGCGCCCTCGACGTCCTCTATCCAGGATCGATCCTCCCCAACAACGCCACGATTACGGACCGTCAAAGCGAACTGCTGTACTTCAGTCTGGTAACTCTCTCTACGATTGGCTACGGCGATGTTGTCCCGCGTCTCGGTGAGGTGCGCATACTGGCGGCACTGGAGGGGATCACAGGTGTTCTCTATATTGCGATCACGGTGGCGCTATTGGTTAGCGGTTACAAGCAACAAAACACTTCGCAAGAGCCGTAACGCGCTTCGCTCCATGAGTCCGAATCGGGCGAACATCGCGATTCTGCGGTTATTTCAGAGTTGATGTAACCGGGCCATTATCACTCAAAACCCCTGCCGGGGGATTTTGAGCGTAACTGGATTTTGCAACTGTTGAGAACCCTATGGAGCAGGCTCTGTGACACCCTCATGCCAATCATCCGGCGGCGACGGCAGCCCCCAAATGTTCTCAGGTTTTTCCAGATTGATTCCGCAGTGTCGCGGCTGCTCTGGATCGACATACACGACGTTGGCTATTGCCCGTTTGCCTGTGAGAAGGACATGAACCCCGATTTTCATGCCCACGCGCAGTGCGACGGCTGTCAGAATCAAGGCACCATGAAGGTTGACGACGAAGGTTTCGCCTTCGCACGTCAGAGGCTCGCTCACACCAAGCGCCTCGATCCGAACCTTAAGGCGAACCCGCGTGCTCCTTCGAGATTCACGAACCACCGGATCGGAGGTCATACGGCGTCTACCCCACCCAAATGGAACACACGCGGTAGCCAAGGCAACGGTTACATCTCTGCCGCCCATTGTCTGTGATTTCAAACACAATGAGCGATATGGCGATGTTACGCCAACCGACGACTAGAGGCTGTCTTGCGGACGTGAAAAGTGTAGATACAAGGCAACAGCAACTCCCAGTGCCAAAGGTGGCAGCATCCAGCGCCACGCAACAACTGTCACCATAGCGAAGAGCACCGCAAACCGCCAAAACAAAAAGGGGTGGTATCTGATGAGAGTTGAGGGTTCAGAAGGATGTCCGTGTGTTGTGCGCCCATGTCGGCGTACTGACGGCACGGACTTCTCAGGTTTGGGTGGCCAGTAGCCCGTATTGACGTCGTCGTCTTCAATGAATTTCCACAAGGCTAAGCAAACGACAAGCACGACAACAGGACCGACGGACACAAGCAGTTCAGCATGGTCTGTCATCCGTCCCAGAAAGAGCACGGCCGCCGCGATCACGGCTACAGTCTTTATGGCTCCCCGAATTAAGTGCTTGGTCATCAGCTCCATCTTTCGCACAGGTTGCGGATGCGGGAGGCGGGTATACGCCATCTGCTTGACAGTTCAACAGCCTAGAATGATTGTTTCATCAGGGCGTATCTCAAGGCGACATCACTGATGTAATCAGGCCAGAGTGCAAGTTTGTGCTGTTTGTTCGCCCAAAGCGCAGGGCGTGCCGCTGCGGCGAGTGGGGTTTTGAGTGCTATCGCGATATTTCCCCTGTTGAGACGACTGGCGGCCTGGATTAACAGTCGCGGTAGGACGACAATGCGGGAGTCAGGAATTGCGGTCTTGAATTTTCAAGGACCTTATTACCGCATTAGCGCCGCGAGTCCGGGGGCACCAGGTTGTTCGCACGATAGTAGACCACGAGCTGGCCATAGTGTTCGCCGCTGTGTTCGATGGCGAACGTCCAGATAGTGGAGTTGTGGGCCATCCGGTTGCCGAAAAATTTCGTTGTATTGTCCAGACCCGCGTCGCCCTGTTGTTGAATTACTTGGGCTCCGTCCGCGACGGCCTCCTGCACGAACTTCACCACGTCGGCCTTGGTCTTGAAAGCGTCACGGGTGGGATTGTCGCCCTCGCCGAAGTCCGGGCCGATGTTTGATCCGGAAATCCTGCGGATCAGGACGAAATCCAGTGCGGCGGCGTGGAGAAGATTCAGGGCAAAGGTGCGCTCGTCCTTCTGCAGCTTGAAGTCGTATTTGTCTTCGGGAAAATCCTTCGCCATCGCGACGAGTTTGTTCCCGATGTCGTTCCACCTGTCCAACATCTCATCGGATCGAGAGCGCGCCGGGCTCGGCGCTTGATTCTGCGTTTGGGCCTGACTTTGAAGACTCATTCCAACGGCAGCCAGCAGAGTGACCGCAACCAGCGCAAGCGAAGAAGGTTTCATTGTGGAGTGCTCCTTAGTTTTGATCCGCTCTCAGAATTCCGTCGGGGGTTAGACGTGGCGGTACTACTAAAGTTTGAGCAAATTTTGGGTCAGAGGCAAAAGACTTGGATGTGACGGAAAACCGGAAGTCACCGGCTGTGAACAGGCGCTTGCGCTCAAGACCCCCTGGACGGGACTGCGGACAATCAATGCGTTTTTGTTCATGAGATGGTGCACGTTTGGCAGTGGGGACACGGCATTTGCCTGAACAAGAATCCGAGAGCAACTTTGGCCGATTAGAGTGTTTTGATTGATCAATTGTAGAAATTTGGCCCATCCGTCAGGCAGGTTGATCAATTTCCGTTGTAACTATTATGTTGCTTGTGCGGTTCGGCGTTTCATCCGGCAGGGTGGGATTGAAACTTAGTCATCGGAAAGAATACTTTTCCACATTTGCCAGTTCAGGTACATCAGTAACTTTCACGCGCAGAGTCTGTCCACTAACCTAGCCGCGAGCGTTGCTTTGGGAGAGGACTCTGTCATGTGGGCCAGGCCGTGAATCCGACCAGCGGTGACACAGAATTTCATAAAACGCTGGAAGCGATGAGGCAGGTGAAAAGCTTTCGCGGCGCCTATAGCGAGAGCGCGTTGAGCACCCAGCATTCGGTAAGGCTATGGGAGGTGGACTGCAACCGGGTGATTGTCCACGAGCACTCTCAGGACCAGCAATCCAGCACGGATTCTCCTTTCGAGATGAGTCAGGAAGAATTGCTGGTGGGCGACCAGAGATACATCCATGGCAGCGATGGATCGTGGGAGAACACCGGGTACGCCGGCGACCGGGGTTCTGCCAAGTGGTATTGCGACAACGTGGCGCGAGGCACGGTTCGCGATCTACTGCCGGACATGTACACCATGATCAGCCACGCCATCACGGAAAGGGGCGACAAGAAGACCGTCAACGGCGTCCGCTGCCGGGAATGGAAGTTCGACCAAAGGACCGTGCTCTCTTCGCAGAAAGGTTCGATATGCATCGGCCTGGACGATCATCTGCCGTACGAGATGACCATGGAAAGCGGCCACTATTCCTATTCCGATTACAACAAACCCATCGAATTCGAGGCGCCAGAAGCGGTTCTGCAACCGGCCAGTTCGACTGGCAGTTCGAACTGAGTCAGGCCCGCGGATACGACGATTCGCCACAAGCAAGTAGTACAAGTAGAATCGGTTCAATTTCTTGCCGCAGCTCTCGCCGTCGACTCCGGGACTGTACTGCAGCAATAGTCCTTCCGCCGCAGCATCATTAGCTTTCATTCCCTAACATCGAACACCCAACTCATATGGCCTCGGAGACGGGACGCCTCCGTCACAACCGGCGGGACGCCGGCGCTACCGTCGGAATATACTCCAGGCGACCGGACGCTAAGGGCAACATTATTTCCCACGCAGTGAAGATTTCGCGTGTAAGAAACGTCCACTTCCATCGACTACCTAGTTGTGAGTGCAATTGACGCCATTCCGGCGGCGGTTTCGAGAATGACATCCGTGCAGGACGAACTGTATAGCGACGCCGCACAGACGTATGGCGCGGCCCTGGAACGACTGGCTCGGGCTTACGAGGCGGACGCGGATCTGCGGCGCGATCTGGTGCAGGAGATTCACGTCGCGTTGTGGCGAAGCTTTGACGGATTTGACGGACGCTGCTCGCTGCGGACATGGATCTATCGCGTGGCTCATAACGTGGGCGCGTCGCATGTGCTGCGGCAGCAACGCACGCGGGGGCAGGAACTGGTCGGACTGGAAGAACTCGAAAACCTTCCAGACTCCAACAGCGGACAAAGTGCGGCCGATCGCGGGCACGCGCTCGATCGACTGCTCACCCTGATTCAGCGTCTCAAGCCCCTCGACCGGCACGTGATTCTCTCTTATTTGGAAGGGCTCGACGCGGCTTCCATTGGAGAGATCACGGGATTGTCAGCGGGGAACGTCGCGACCAAGATTCATCGCATCAAGAACATGCTGGCACGCCAGTTTCAGCAGGGAGGGAGCGAATCATGATGGAAGTACAGAATCCCGTGCAGAAAATCTGGCAGGACCAGCCCGTGGAGGGGATCAAAATGTCGGCTGAAATCATTCATCAGCGAGCGGAAAGGTTTGAGCGCAGAATCATCTGGAGGAATGTTCGGGAGTACGCAGCATCGTTGATCGCGGCGGCTCTCTTTGGATATTTCTTCGTCACGGCTCACGATGTGCTGTCCCGGGTAACGTTTGGGTTATTTATCGGGGCGATGTTGTGGATCGTCGTGCAACTGCACCGCAAAGGCTCAGCAACGAGTTTGCCCAGCGGAGTGGACACACTGACTAGCCTGCGGCTCTATCGCGGGGAACTGGAACGTCAGCGTGCGGTGGTGCGCAACGTGTGGTCCTGGTATCTGGCTCCGTTGGTTCCGGGGTTCGTGGTGTACACCATCGGATATGCGATTAAGTTTCAGCGTCCGGCAGCATGGGCCGGACTGGCGTTGATGGATGCGATCGTTGCCGGGCTGTTCGTGGTGGTGTGGAAGATGAATATGCGGGCGGCGCAATGCTTGCAACGCATGATCGACGAATTGAATGCGGCGGAATAAAGGGCGCTTGCATTGTGTGGACATCCGCAGCCGATTGGTTTCGAGAGCAGTCAAAAACCCCCACCCTGTCGCACAGACAGCGACGAGGGTGGGGCACCCGGGTTTCATAAGTTTTTCACTTTCGGAGAGCTCTGCATGAAACGCTTATTCATTTTCTTCTTCGTTTTGATCATGGGCGCAACGCTTGCTCGGGCGCAGGACATTGCGGGCGACTGGCAAGGGACGCTCAATACGGGCATGGGCGAACTGCGGATGGTGTTGCATATCACGAAAGCTGCGGACGGGAGCCTCACGGCCACGCTCGACAGTGTCGATCAGGGCGCTAACGGCATCCCCGTCAAATCGGTGACTCTTAAGGGATCCAAATTGAATCTCGAAGTCACGGCTGTGCAGGGAATCTACGAGGGAACTGTCGCGGCGGATGGTAAATCGATTTCAGGGACGTGGTCGCAAGAGAAACCTCTGCCTCTCGAGTTCAAGCGCGCCACTGCGCCGATCAAGACCGAACACAAGCCCACAAAGCCGTCTGACATCGATGGAACTTGGATGGGAACGCTCGACACGGGGATGAGCAAGTTGCGGGTCGTATTTCACATCATGAACACCGAAGACGGACTGATCGCGACGGTGGACAGTCCGGATCAGGGTGGCAAAGGGATTCCGACGTCATCGGTCACGCGCAACGGCACTTCGCTGAAGATCGAAGCGAAAGGCATCGGCGGCGTGTTCGAAGGAACAATTGCGGCTGATCTTTCTTCCATCGATGGAACGTGGACGCAGGGTGGAGGCACGCTGCCGCTCGTCCTCAAACGCGTGAAGGATCAGGACGAGGTTGAGCACAAGCCGGTCAAGCCTTCCGACATCGACGGGGCGTGGCTCGGGACGATCGATACTGGAACGATCAAGCTCCGTGTCGTGTTTCACATCACCAATACGGACGAGGGACTGTCGGCGAACCTGGATAGTCTTGACCAAGGCTTGAAGGGGATGTCGACCTCGTCGGTGACGCGCGATGGGGCGGCGCTGAAGATCGAAGTGAACAATATCGCCGGAGTGTTCGAGGGCAAGATTGCGCCGGACTCGTCGTCGATTGACGGCACGTGGACGCAGGGCAGCGCGATGCCACTGGTGCTGAAACCGGTAAAGAATCTGGCGGAACTGGAGCCGAAGCGGCCGCAAAATCCGGTGCGGCCGTATCCGTATCGCGAGGAAGATGTCAGGTATGAAAACAAAGTGCAAGACGTGACGCTGGCGGCGACACTGACTATTCCGCAGGGCAAGGGACCGTTTCCCGGAGTGGTGCTGATAACTGGGTCGGGGCCACAGGATCGCGACGAGACTTTGCTCGGGCACAAGCCGTTTCTGATTCTCGCCGATTATCTGACTCGGCACGGAATTGCTGTGCTACGGGCGGATGATCGCGGCATGGGTAAGTCGACGGGAAATTTCTCCAAGGCGACGACGGCGGATTTTGCTACGGATACGGAGGCGGGCGTGGCGTATCTAAAGACACGCGCGGAAATTGATCCGCACAAGATTGGATTGATCGGGCACAGCGAAGGTGGAGTGATCGCGCCCATGGTGGCGGCGCGGAATAAAGATGTGGCGTACATCGTGATGATGGCGGGCACGGGTGTGCCGGGAGATCAGGTGATCGTGGCGCAGATGGAAGCCATCGACGTGGCCAGCGGGAAGAAGCCGGCGGACGCCGCCGAGAGCGCCGCCAAGCAACGTGAGGTAATCCGGGTAATCGAAACGGAAAAGGATCAGGCGGTGCTGGAAAAAGAACTGCGCCAGAAGATGGCGGGAGGAGGAACCGAAGCGCAAATCGGAATGGAGATCCGGCAGTTTACTTCGGTGTGGTTTCGATATTTTCTGACTTATGATCCGGCGACTGCGCTGCGGCAGGTGACGTGCCCGGTGCTGGCGATCACCGGATCCCTGGATAAGCAGGTGCTACCGAGCCAGAATCTTCCGCCGATTCGCAAGGCGCTGGAAAACGCGGGCAACAGGCATTTCGAGATCGATGAATTGCCGGGGCTGAATCATTTGTTCCAGACGGCGAAGACCGGCTCGCCGGCCGAGTATGCGCAGATTGAAGAGACGATGTCACCGGTTGCGCTGGAGAAGGTGTCCAGTTGGATTTTGAAGCAGTAGCGTAACGCTGAATACGCCCTCACCTCGCCTACCCGGATCGATCCGCTCAAATTCCTCCACATGTTTGGAATGATTGGACGGATTGCGCGGGCGTACAGCATCGCGAGCCTTCTGCGTAATTGCTCTCGCGATGCTGGTTTCCGCTCGCGTACAACAAATCGGCCTACCGTGCGGCACCGATCGACACTGCTACCCGCTCATTCGAATTCAGACGTGCCGCAAGTTCTTTCTCCCTGCTGCTGCGCGGCAGATCAAAGGTGCGGTCGGTGGAGAACACGATCCTGCTGAGGAACGTTTCCGTTCCGTAGCGGGTAAAGACGAGGTAGGGCGCGCCGTTATGGCTGTCGGCGGCATCGGAACCCGGAACATACATGCTATAGCGGGCCCTTCCATCCGCGTCAACCAACGTAACGAACGAACCGTCGCTTGCGATGCGATAGGAGTCGGCCCTCATCGTGGTTTGCCCCAATACAAAGTCGAACGGCACGTTCGCCTCTAGCCGGCTTTGGGCGTGCCCCGGCGCGACTGCGAGCGACGCCACAAATACAGCCATGAACGCGAACAACACATACTTCCTGAGATTCTGCATGACTATCCTCTTTCAGAAACGGATTTCACGATCGCTCGTGACGCGCACTCTTCGCACCGGTTTGATGACAGACACACGTGGATCCTCCGAATGTACGGACTCAATCCGGATAAAAATTGTTTTAGCGCGTAGTGAATTGGATTCAGCGAAGTGAATTCGGATTGAGGAGAGATGTAACCAAATTGTCAAAACTCTGGTCGCAGGTGGCGACACCGTGAGGTTAGCTGCGAGCTAACACGTTTATTACGCTCAACTCGTGCGATTTGATGTTTTTTTCACCACAGAGGCAGGGGGAACACACAGGACAGAGGACAGATGTCAGCTGTCTTTGCGGTAGAGCAGGTTGCGCATGGCTTCGCGGCGGGCAGCGTTGGCGCCTTTGTCGGACTTCCAGCCTTCGGGGGATTTCGGCCCGGCATTGGCGGAGTCTTCTTCACTGCATTCGGGACAACGGTTGGCGAAACCCGGCTTGCCGGGTTTCAGTTCGAACTCTTCGCCGCAAACGACACAAGTTTTGATCGGAAATGACATTTCAAAAACCTTGGGCTACAGCCCGTGTTCGTCATGCACCACCTATCGCGGCCTGAAAGCGCTCTTCCACGGAACTGGTTAGTTCAGGAAGTACTGCCGGTACAGCGTGTCCCGCTGTGCGGGACGGAAACCGGCGTCGCGGATGATGCGACGCAATTCTTCTTCTGTCGTGCAATTGGTCACACCCGCGGCGCGGACTACATTTTCTTCGAGCATCACCGAGCCGACGTCGTTGCCGCCGAAGCGCAGGCCCATCTGGCAGACCTTCAATCCCTGCGTGACCCAACTGGATTGCACGTTGAGGAAATTCGAGAGATAGAGGCGCGAGATGGCAAGGACTTTCAAGTATTCCACTGCGGTTGCTTCGTCCCAGTGACGACCGCCCAGCGCGGTGTTCTGCGGTTGAAAGCTCCATGGGATGAAGGCGGTGAAGCCGCCGGTTTCTTCCTGCAGTTCATAGAGTCGCTGGAAGTGATTGATGCGGTGTTCATACTTTTCGCCGACGCCGAACATCATCGTCGCTGTCGTGCGCATCCCGATCTGGTGCGCGGTGCGATGGACATTGATCCAGTCTTCGGTCAGGCACTTGAGGCGTGCGATCTTGTAGCGGACTTCGTCGTCGAGAATTTCTGCCCCGCCACCGGGGATGGAGTCGAGGCCGGCGTCGCGCAGGCGCAGGATCGTATCGCGGATAGTGAGACTGCTGTACTCGGCGATCGCGATGATCTCTGACGCGGAATAGCAATGTAGGTGCACTTTGGGAAAGCGCTCCTTGATGCCGCGGAGCATCTTCTCGTGCCAATCAATCTTGAGATCGGGATGCAGACCGCCCTGCATTAACACGCCTGTGCCCCCGAGTTCTACGGTCTCGCGAATCTTGTCGTAGATGGTGTCGAAGTCGAGAATGTAGCCCTCTTTCGCCGCGGGGCCCTTCAGTGGGCGATAGAAGGCGCAGAACGTGCAGTACTCGGTGCAGAAGTTCGTGTAATTGATATTGCGGTCGATGATGTAGGTGACGACGCCTTCGGGGTGAATGCGGCAGCGCACCGCGTCGGCTTCCATCCCGATGCCGATCAGGTCATCGGACTCGAACATCTCCAGAGCTTGCTGTTTGGTGAGTGACATAGGATCACAGAACCTGGATTAATTTTAATCGAGAAAAAGGCAACGCACCAAATGCAGGATTCGCTCAAGGCGATGTCATAAAGCTATGTCAGGTCGAGATCGTTCGCCTCAGGAGCTA
>Ga0210402_10000740_pt1 | contig 35479 bp, 31 predicted proteins | sample IncBWC7MmetaG_FD_161055 | JGI IMG/M metagenome (GOLD analysis project Ga0210402, IMG submission 161055) | Forest soil microbial communities from Barre Woods Harvard Forest LTER site, Petersham, Massachusetts, United States - Inc-BW-C-7-M | ecosystem: Environmental > Terrestrial > Soil >...
CCCAATCGCAGCGACACGCGATGCAGCACGTGGCTGTCGCCGTAGTAAGCGTCGATGTCGCTCAGCAGCAGCGCATCATGCGCCAAGATAGATCTCCTTGGTGCGCGGATGCTCGACCACCTCGGCGCGCGTTCCCTCGACGACAACCCGGCCGAAATGCAGCACCGTGATGCGCTCGGCAAATTCCAGCGCCACATCCATGTCATGCTCGATCATCACGACCGTCACGACGCGTGGAATGCCGGCGATCAAATTCAGCACGTCGCGCCGCTCCTCGATCGACAGGCCGGCGAACGGCTCGTCGAGCAGCAGGACCTTGGGGTTCTGTGCCAGCGCCATGGCGATCTCGATGCGTCGGCGCTCACCGTAGGAGGTCTGCGCCACCGGCCGTTCTGCGAGATGGTCGAGGCCGACGCGGGCGAGCGCGGCGCGCGCCTTGTCCAGCAGATCGCGCTGCCGGTCGAGACGCACAATGGGGTTCCAGCGCAACGGCGACAGGCCCAGCAGCGACAGCGTCACGTTGTGCAATAGTGTCTCGCCGGGGAACAGCGTGATGATTTGATACGTGCGGGCGAGCCCGAGATGCGCGCGACGGCGGGCTGCCGCGCCGGTGATGTCACTGTCAAACAGGGTGATGCTGCCGGAATCGGTACGCAGCTCGCCGGTGATGAGGTTGAACAGGGTGGTCTTGCCGGCGCCGTTCTGACCTATGATGAGGCGGCGCTCGCCTGGGGCGACAGCGAGATTCACCGCGGTGGCAACGCGTAGCCCGCCGAAAGACTTGTGGACGTTGCGCACCTCGAGCGCGGTCATTGTCCGGCTTCCCGCTTCAGTGCGGGCGCCGTCGCACCCGATCCGCGTGTGGTCATCGCCCATCGCCATAGCCGCACGCAGCCGGGCACCAGCCCCTCAGGCATGAACACGACGATCAGCACGAAGATCGCGCCGAGCACGAAGTTCCAACGCTCGATGTACGCGCTGGCCACGTACTTCATGACGATGACCAACGCCGCGCCGGCGATCGGTCCGAGCAGCGTGGCCGTGCCGCCGGCGATCACCATCAGCAACGCCTCGGCCGATGCGCTGAGTGCGACCGCCTGCGGGCTGATGAACTGGTTGTAGTATAGATACAGCAACCCCGCGATGCCGCTCCAGAAGCCGGAGAACAGGAAGGCGAGGAAGCGCGTCAACCAAACATTGTAGCCGAGCGCCGTCATGCGCCGTGGCTGGTCGCGCGCGCCGCGCAACGCCGCTCCGAACGGCGAGGCGACGAAGATCGCCATGGCGGCGATCGTGATCAGGAATACGACAAAGCTCGCCCAATAGAACGCCGGGGCGTCGGCCAGCGACAGGCCGAACGGAGCGGGCCGCGCGTTGATCGACACGCCGTTGTCGCCATTGGTCAGACTGATCCAGCGATAGGCAATGCCCCAGACGATCTGGCCGAGCGCGACGGTGATCATGACGAAGCCGAGCCCTGTGCCGCGCAGCGCCAACAGCGCGAACACCGCGGTTGCTGCAAGTGTCGCAATGCAGGCGCCGAGTGCGACGACGAAATGGCCGTGGCCGCTGTTGATCAGGATCGCGCCGACGTAGGCGGCGATGCCGAACAGGCTGGCATGACCGAGCGTGACCAGGCCTGCATAGCCCACCAGCACGTTCAGGCCGAGTGCGAGTATCGCGTAAATCAGGATCTGGGTGGCGATGTTGATGTAGTAGCTGTTGCCGACCCAGAACGGCAGCGTCGCGAACACAATCAGCGCGATGAGCAGCGCTAGACGCTTCAAACCACCCACCCCGTTCGTGCGCTGCATTTCCCTCTCCGCCCCTGGGGGCGGAGAGGGTCAGGGTGAGGTGGGGGCCGGCACACCGTGATGGGCAGTCGCCACTGTGGCGTCAGCCCCACCTCTCCCCGGCCCTCTCCGCCCCTCGGGGCGGAGAGGGAGTTTGCGCTCCTGCTATAACGACTGTCTGCACTGCCCGCCCACATCAAAGTACCGCCCGGCCAAACAGGCCCTGCGGCCGGATGACCAGCACGATGAGCATCGGCAGGAACAGGATGACGTAGGCCAGCTCGGGAAAGATCGCCTGGCCGAAGTTGTAAAGGAAGCCGACGACGAAGCTGCCGACCAGCGAACCGAGCAACCGTCCGGTGCCGCCAAGGATGACGACCACCAGTGCGAGCGGCAGCATGTCCTGATCGAGCCCGGGGTACACCGACAGGATCGGCCCACCAATCACACCGGCAAACCCCGCCAGCCCGGCCCCAAGCGAGAACACTATGGTGAACAGGTGCGACACGCGAATGCCGGTGGCGCGCGCCATCGCGGGATCGTCCACCGCGGCACGGATCATGGCGCCAAGCCGCGTGCGGTCGAGCAACGCCCACAGCGCCGCGGCGATCACCACGGCAATCAGAATGATGGCGAGCCGATAGGTGGGGAACGCCAGGCCGAACACGGAGGTCGTGCCGCGCAGCGTGTCGGGCGTCTCCACCGAAATCGGATCGCCGCCCCACAGCATCAGGCAGACATCGGCGACCATGAAGGACAGACCGAGCGTGACAAGCACCTGCGCCAGTTCGGCACCCACCAGTCGACGCAGCACGAACCGCTCGATGATGCCGCCAAATAACGCGACTCCTAGCCCTGCCAACATCGTGGCCACCCAGAAGCCGAAACCCCAGGCGATGCAGCTCGCCCCGAAATAGGCGCCGAGCATGAACATCGAGCCATGCGTCAGGTTGGGAATCCGCATCAGCCCGAAGATCAGCGAAAACCCGGCGGACAGCAGGAACAGCAGACCACCCAGCGTGACGCTGTTGATCGACAGGATCAGCCAAAGGTTCACGTCGGGCGGCTTGTCCGGGGTTCAGCTCTTCAGTGGCGGATAATCACGCGAATAGACCGGCTGCTCCAGGAACCACTTCTCGTCGAACGTCCAGAACTGGCTGACATTTGGATAGGTCTTGATCGTGGTTTGCACCAGCTTGCCATCCTTGCGTTCCAGCCGGCGGATGTAGACGGTGCCGACGACATTGCCGAAATGGTCGAAGTGGAACGCCCCGCGCGGCGAGTCCTCAAGCGAGACGGCCCGCAGCGCCTTGATGAACGCGTCCTTGTCCTCCGTGTTGCCACCGGTGGCCTTCAGTGCCGCCTCGGCGACCATGCCATTGATATAGAGGCCGGCGGCATACAGGCCGGGAATGGCGCCGGTGTCGCGGACCATGCCGGCGATGAACTGCTTGTTGATCGGCGTGTCGAGATCGGAGGTGTAGGCGGACGCGGTGATCAGGCCGACCGCCTCGTCGCCAAAACTCTTCAGCAGCGCATCGTCACCAGCCGTGCCGCCACCCAGTACCGGGAGCTTGAGACCGGCGTCCTTGTACTGCTTCATGAACTTCAGCGGATTGGAGCCGGCAAAGCCCTGCACCACTGCATCGACGCCGGTAAGCTGTGCGAGATAGGGCGTGTAATCGGGCGTGACGATCGGCGGCCACAGCTTCTTCACCACCCGGCCGCCGGTGTCCTCGAACACCCGCTGAAAGCCGCCCATCTGCTCGTATCCGAAGGCGAAGTCCTCGCTGATGGTAATGACGCTCTTGTACTTCAGCTCCTTCGCGGCATAGTCGGCCAGCGGGTGCATGTTCTGCGCCGAGGTGCCCGAGGCGCGCACGAAGTACGGGTTTGGCTTGCGCTGCGACATGTCCTCGGCCGCGGCCAGACTCAGGATCGGCGTCTTGTGCGCGGCAACGTAGTCGGTGATGGCCAACAACTCGAAGGCGGCCAGTGGACCGAAGATCATGTCGACGTTGTCGCGCTCGATCAGTTCCTGTGCCTTGGCCTTGGTTCCCGCCGGATTGCCGCCGGTGTCGCCGACGATCAGCTCGACCTTGCGCCCGGCGATCGTATAGTTGCGGTCCTTGAGGAACAGGTTGACGCCCTGCTCCATCTGGATGCCGCCCTGCGCCAGCGGGCCGGTCTTCACCGTCAGCAGGCCGATGCGCACCGGCGCTCCCTGCGCTATCGCCGGCATCGGTAGTGTCGCGGCCGCGGCGGTGCCCGCCAGGAATGTGCGCCGATCCAGCCCCACTGTCATGATCTCCGTCCTCCCATGCCCGTGTGTTCCGGGTCGCGGGCTTCCTAGCCGACATTTCACGGTTGGTCGATGTGCCTCGGAGATGCTCGCTGCGTTCCAGGGCCCTCGCAAGGTTGCATCGCGCGCGCTATATTCTCCCACAATACTGGGTCGCGGCTCTGGTCGCGTGACCGCAGGAAGATCGGGCATCCTGCCACGCTTCGGACTGCGTCCCTTACAAGCAAAACCGCTGGAGGGACGAACATGATCCAAAGCCCATTTGCCTGGATCGGGGATCAGCTCGATCGCGCATTCCGCTCGGTTGGTTCGGCCAGCGACGAGGAGTACTGGCACGAGAACCGCCGGGCTGGCGCAGCGGCGGTTCGCCGCATCGGTCTGGCCGATCTCGGGCAGGCGCTGACCAAGGGTCTTGCCGACTTCGCCGCGAACCGCACCGACGTGATTTTTCTCTGCATCATCTACCCGCTGGTCGGTCTCCTGCTGGGCCGGCTTGCCTCCGGCTATGATGTGGTGCCGCTCCTGTTTCCGCTCGCGTCCGGCTTTGCCCTGGTGGGGCCGTTCGCCGCGGTCGGGCTGAACGAGATGAGCAGGCGACGCGAACTGGGAGCGGAGGTGAGCTGGATCGATTGGTTCGGCGTGCTGCGCTCGCCGTCGATCGGCGCCATCATCGGCCTGGGCATGTGGTTGATCGCGATCTTTGTGCTCTGGCTGGTCGTGGCGGAAGTGATCTATGTGGCGACGCTCGGACCGGAGCCGCCCGTATCGGTCTCAGCGTTCATCCGCGACGTGTTCACCACGTCACAGGGCTGGACCATGATCGCCGTGGGTATAGGCGTGGGTTTCCTGTTCGCGGTGGTGGCACTTTCGATCAGCGTCGTTTCCTTCCCACTGCTGCTCGACCGCGACGTGAAGATGGAGACGGCGATCTCGACGTCGATCCAGGTGGTCTTGGCCAACCCGGTGCCGATGGCGGCGTGGGGTCTGATCGTCGCGGCCGGCCTGGTGATCGGATCGCTGCCGGGACTGCTCGGCCTGGTGATCGTGATGCCTGTGCTGGGGCACACAACCTGGCACCTGTATCGCCGCGTCATCGAACCGCGCTGACGGAACACACGCGCCCGAGGCAGTTACGCCGAAGCGAAAGTCATTGTATAGGAGCGAGTCGCGCCTGTCTTGGAACTGGCGTCGTGACATGCGGGCGTGGCGGAACTGGTAGACGCGCTGGACTCAAAATCCAGTTCTGGTGACAGAGTGTCGGTTCGATTCCGACCGCCCGCACCAACTCCCACAAGCCGGCGACAGCGCAACGACCACCGCTATCGAGGGCCAGCTAGTGCTGGACGATGCGACGGAACCGTAACCGGACATCGTTCTGGTCACGCGACCATCGCGCAGCTACCCGACCCGCAACCCGCAGTCCAGAGACATGTTCCTGGTGATCGAGGTGGCGGACACAAGCCGGGAGACCGATCTCGGGGCCAAGCTGGAACTGTATGCCAGGGCGCGGATTCCGGAGTTCTGAATTGTGGACCTGACGACCGATGGCGTGCTGGTCGGGCGGAATTCAGGTGGTGACAGGTATGGGTCGATGACGAGGGTCGAGCCCTCGGCATTCTGGACGTGGAAGGTCTGCCCGGGGCGAGGATACCGGCAGCTTCGCTGCTCGCTTAGCCGGGCGCCGGTCGGCGCTCTTCGGCCGGAACCTGCCGGTGCGCCACACTGCGTCGGACACCAGGTGGACGGAGACCTACGGACGGGCCATCAGAGTTGGCGAGTGTAAGGCGGCCACGAGCTCGGACCCTGGTTCACCAGGTCATGCGTCCGCGACTGGAACGGGAGTTGTCGAGACGGCGACAACCGGCTCCATGGTGCCGGATTACAACGAATTGGCGAGGCTAGCAGCAGCAGCCACTGTCCACAAAAGAGAGCCGCCAACCGCCAGATGGGCCAATGCACGCATCAATTGGCGCACGGTGGTTGGGAGGTCCAAAGCCTGCGCCGCCGACGCGCCGTGTTGCGCATACTCGCCGAGGAAATCGGTTTCGTCGTTGCTCATCGGCCCATCCCCCAAACGGCACCTGCGCCGCCAGACGTCTATGTAACGAGTTTATAACGTGATGTGCAATGTTTTTCTTATCGATATCGGAAGGAAAATGTCTCCTCGTCAGGTTCGACTACCGCGACAAACTCAGAGGTGCTCCGCCCCTACTCATGCATGCGTGCGGCTCATGCTAACGGCCGATACCGTTGACTCTCCAACTTGGCCTACCCCGTCATGGCGGCCTGCGGATCAATCTCAATGGTCGCCGGTAAGAACGGGGGCAGTATTCCCTTTTGGGAGCAACAATCTGTGGATATCCGTGCGGCCGAAATGGTGAGCGAACCGCACTCGGCATCCGCTGCATTGTGACCGGCTAGAGGGTTCCGGGTCTCAACTGATTCCTGATAAACAATATTTCCAGATTGCCACAGGACCGAATGGCGACGCGAATGCTGATCACACGGGCCACTGAGCTCTGTGGATGAGACACGTGCAGCCACAACCGGCCAGCGGCGGCGCCGCACATCGTGGTCCGCAGGAGTGGCAACTCAACCACGCCCAACGGGGTCAGAGCATGCCGTGATCGCTGGCCTCCCTTGCTTCCCCCCCATCGCCATCAGCGGCCAAGCGCTGCTGTCAGCCCAGCAACGCGTCGTAAACGCGACGGCCGATCTGCTCCAACTGCGCCGGTTCAACCGGGCCGCTGATTGCACAGGCGAGATCGTCGTCTTCCCACGCCACCGTTGACACGCCGCCGCCGGCGACACGCCGGAACGGCGTCTCCTTGGCGCCAGGGCGACCTTCGAGATACATCGTGATCACCTTGTTCTCGGCGACGTCGCGAAACGAAAGCTGTACCGCCTGCCCATTGGCTGCGGGCAGAACCCAGCCGCCAAGCAGCGTAAAGCCCGCTGCCGTGGTGTCGTGAAATTCCACCGGCACACCCAACGCCTTGGAGACGCTGGTTGAGAGGCCGTCGATCGAAGCGACCTGGAGCGGCTGTGGGTTGGCCTGTGCAAGCGTGAGATACGCGGCAGCAGCCTGCTGGCCGAACGTGTCCGCCGGGTGCTGTCCGAGGCGGTCGTATCCGATATGCATCCCCCAGCCGCCGGCACCGCCAAGGCCTACGGCCAGCAGCACCGTGGCTGCCATGCGCCATATGACCTGGTGCCCGGTGTTGCGCTCCTGGTACAGCAGGCGTGGGTCGAGCCGCGGCGGAATTGCCTCGCTGGCCGGACCGGCCAGCGCCGCGCGAAGCGCCTCTCGCTGGGCGATATAGGCGCTGACCCGCAGCGCCGACTCGGAGTGTTCCTGCAGATAGCTCTCGACTATGGGCCGACGCTCCGCTTCCAGTTCGCGGTCCACATAGGCGTGCAGATCCTCGTCGATGACCGGGCGGCTCAATTCGGCACCCACGCCGCTGAAGTGACTGTACACCTAAACCTCCCGTAAAGCCGGACGTGCGTCCGTACTGGTGAATTGGCGCAGCCGCTCGCGGCCCCGCGCCAGGCACGACATCATCATGCCAGACGGCATGCCCAACACCGTGGCAGCTTCCTCATAGGAAAAATCCTCGACCGTAACGAGCAGCAACGCGCCGCGTTGCTCTTCCGGCAGACGATCCAGGCCCCGCAGCAAATCCGGCCGTTGCAGCCCATCTTTTTGGGACGGGAACTGGTTGTGTGCCGCTTCACCGTCCTCGTCGGCTGCCTCGCGCGGCGGGCTGTAGCGACGGCGGCGCATCCGGGTGACGCACAGATGGTGCATGGTCGTGAACAGCCAGGTCCTCACATCGGCGTCGTCGCGCCTGGTGTGCAGCATGTCCAGCGCGCGCACCAGGCAGTCACGCACCAGGTCATCCGCCACGTCGCGATCGCGCAGCAAGGCCACCGCATAGCGACGAAGCGAGGGAACGCATGCCTCGATCTGGCCGAGCACAGTCGGCGCGGTCACGGTGGCCTGGCCGTCGCCGGCATGACGCCGGCTGTGCGGCACAGGCCTTGTCGTTTCGGTTTTGCGGCGGAGGTTCAACATTGGCCCGGCATCACGAAAAAGAGAGTGCACTTATAGAATGATCTCTGAGCAGAAGTCAAACAGTAACGCGCACGTCACGCCCAGCTATTGGGCACGGTGTGCCGGAATACCGGCGGCGGCCGGGGCGCCGAGCGTTGGCAAGGCATGCGCGAAGGTCACCACATAGCAGCGGACGTCCGGCGCCACTCTGGGACCGGGAGTCCGCTATGAGGACCTGGCTTGCCTTTTGCTTGGAAGATGTAATGATAAGTCTTTGATGTAGGCGGTGAATTGGTGAGCCCGGTGGGACTCGAACCCACGGCCCCAAGATTAAAAGTCTCGTGCTCTACCACCTGAGCTACGGGCTCGCTGCCCGCCTTAGAGCGCCAGGCCCCGTCGGCGGTCAATACTCGCGGGCTTCAGTCCTTCACATCGGCGGCGACCCGCATATGCACGATACGGTCGGGGTTCTGCACGGTACCACCCGAGCCGCTGCCGCGCTTGAGTTGGTCGATCAGTTCCATGCCCTGCGTCACCTGGCCCCAGATCGTGTACTGCCCGTCCAGATGCGGCGCCGGAGCGAACATGATGAAGAACTGGCTGTTCGCGCTGTTCGGGTCCGACGTTCGCGCCGCGCCAACGGTGCCACGCAGGAAATGCCGCTTGGTAGTGAATTCCGCCGGCAGATCAGGCAGCTTCGAACCGCCGGTCCCCGTGCCGGTGGGATCGCCGCCCTGGGCCATGAAGCCCTCGATCACCCGGTGGAACGGCGTGTTGTCATAGAACCCTTCGCGCGCCAGCGTCTTATACCGCTCGACGTGCTTCGGCGCGATGTCGGGAAACATCTCAATCACCACGCGGCCCTGCTTCAGGTCGAGATAGAGCGTGTTCTCCGGGTCAGACTTCGGTTGCGCTGATGCGGTTTCGCCCATCGTAACTCCAGTTGTCAGGGTTGCGATCGCGGCGCCCGCGATCAGGGTACGTCGGTGCATTGGCGCCCTCCTTGGAACTTCATGAAGTCGTCATCGCCGGGCAAGACCCGGCCATCAGCCGCGGACGCGCTCCAACACGCGCTTCAGCGTCAGCGGCGGCACAAAGGACGAAATATCGCCCCCCAGCATCGCCACCTCCTTCACCAGGCGTGAGGCGATGAACTGATGCCGCTCGCTCGCCATCAGGAACACCGTCTCGATGTCCGGCGCCATACGATAGTTCATGCCGGCCATCTGGAACTCATAGTCGAAATCGGACACCGCGCGAAGGCCGCGGACGATCATTGATGCGCCGACCTTGCGGGCGAAATCGACCAGCAGCGTGTCGTACGGCAGCACGTCGATCACCATGCCGTTCTGCGTGGCGATGCGGGCAATCTCCGCCTGCATCAGTTCGACGCGCTCCTCCAGCGAGAGCAGCGGCCCCTTGCCGGTGCTGATCGCCACACCCACCACCAGCTTGTCGAGCAGGCGGGCGGCACGCGCGATCACGTCGAGATGCCCGTTGGTCACCGGATCGAAGGTCCCCGGGTAAAGCCCGACACGCAGCTTCTTCACTGGCTCAGCCATCTAGTTTTCGTCCTCCGGCACGGATTCCGCCTCGCCATTGTCGTCGCTCACGGCCTCGATCACCGGGAAGACGCTGGTCACGTGCTCGCCTGCGTCCACCCGGAAAAGCGTAACCCCCATCGCCTGGCGGCCGGTCACGCGGACCTGGTCCGCCGGCACACGGATCAGCCGGCCCGCGTCGGTCACCAGCATCACATCATCGCCGGGCCGCACCGGGAAGCTCGCGGCCACTGCGATGCCATTACGCCGGGTCAATATAATGTTGGCAATTCCCTGCCCGCCACGCCCGGTCACCCGGTACTCATAGGCCGAGGAGCGCTTGCCGAAGCCGACATCGGTCACCGTGAGCAGGAATTCTTCCGCCTCGGCCAATTGCTGCACGCGCGCATCGTCCAGCTGCACATCGGCGACCGGCTCTTCCGCATCGACCCCCGGCTCGACGTCCTCGTCGCCATTGCCGTTACCGTTGCCACGCCGCTTCGCGTTGGCGATCCGCAGATAGGCGGTGCGCTCGTCGTTGCTCACCTCGACATGCTCGATCACCGAAAGGCCGATCACCTCATCGCCCGCCGCGAGCCGGATGCCGCGAACGCCGGAGCTGTCGCGGCCCGCGAACACCCGCACCGTCTCGTCCGAAAGCGCGAAGCGGATGCACCGGCCCCTGCGCGTGGCCAGGAACGCATTCTGGCCCTCGCGGCATGTAGCGACGCCAATCAGCCGGTCGCCATCGTCGAGCTTCATGGCGATCAGACCGGCGGCGCGCACATTGCGGAAATCCGACAGCCGGTTGCGCCGCACATTGCCAGACGCGGTCGCGAACAGCAGATGCAGGCTGTCCCACAGCGTCTCGTCCTGCGGCAGCGGTAGCACCGTGGTGATCGTGTCGGAGCCAAGCTCTGGCAGCAGGTTGATCAGCGCCCTGCCCTTCGCGGTCGGTCCGGCTTCCGGCAAGCGCCAGACCTTCTCCCGGAACGCTTTTCCCCCCGAGGAGAAGAACAGCACCCACTGGTGCGTATGCGCATGGAAGCTGCGCGTGACGATGTCGTCGCCCCGGATAGACGCGCCCGCACGCCCTCGGCCGCCGCGATTCTGCGCGCGATACGTCTCGAGCGTGGTGCGCTTGATGAACCCGTCGCGCGTGATCGTCACCACCATCTGGCCGGGCTCGATCAGGCTTTCGTCGTCCTGGTCGGCCGCTGCCTCGACGATGTCGGTGCGGCGCGGCGAGGCGATCTCGGCCCGCGCCTTCGCCAGTTCCTCGCGCATCAGGTCCATCCGCCGCGGGCGCGAGGCCAGGATGTCCAGCAGGTCGCGGATCTTCGCGCCGACCTCGGTCATCTCCTCCTGGATCTTCTCGCGCTCCAGCCCGGTCAGACGCTGCAGCCGCAATTCGAGGATGCCGCGCGCCTGCTCCTCGGTTACCCGCACGCTACCGTCGGGGCTGATCACGTTGCCCGGTTCGTCGATCAGGTCGAGCAGCACGCCGATATCGGCGGCCGGCCAGTCGCGCTCCATCAAGGCCTGGCGCGCCGCAGCGGCGTCGTTGCTCGCACGGATCAGCCGGATCACCTCGTCGATGTTCGCCACCGCGATGGCGAGCCCGACCAGCAGATGCGCCCGGTCGCGCGCCTTGTTCAGCTCGAAGCGGGCACGGCGCAGGATCACGTCCTCGCGGAACGCGATGAAGCACTGCAACGCGTCCTTCAGCCCCATCTGGCGCGGCCGTCCGCCATCCAGCGCCAGCATGTTCACGCCGAAGCTCACCTGAAGCTGGGTGAACCGGAACAGCTGGTTCAGCACCACCTCGGCGGTGGCGTCGCGCTTGAGTTCGATGACGATGCGCATGCCGGAGCGGTCGCTCTCGTCGCGCATCTCGCCGATGCCCTCGATCTGCTTGGCGCGCACCAGTTCGCCGATGCGCTCGAGCAGGGTGGACTTGTTCACCTGATACGGAATTTCGGTGATGACGATCGCTTCGCGGTCGCGGCGGATCTCCTCGAACTCGGCGCGCGCGCGGATCATGATCGAACCGCGGCCGGTCTCGAACGCCGAGCGAATGCCGGAGCGGCCAAGGATGATGCCGCCGGTCGGGAAATCCGGCCCCGGCACGATCTGCATCAGTTCGTCCAGCGAGGTGTCCGGCTCCGCGATGAGCGCCAGCGTGGCATCGATGATCTCGCCCGGATTGTGCGGCGGGATGTTGGTCGCCATGCCGACAGCGATGCCGTTGCCGCCATTCACCAGCAGGTTGGGGAAGCGCGCCGGAAGGACGCGCGGCTCCTTCTCGGTCTCGTCGTAGTTCGGCTGGAAATCGACCGTGTCCTGGTCAATGTCGTCGAGCAGCAGCGCGGCGGCGCGGGCCAGCCGCACCTCGGTGTAGCGCATCGCCGCCGGCGCATCGCCGTCCACCGAGCCGAAATTGCCCTGCCCGTCGATCAGCGGAACGCGCATCGAGAACGGCTGCGCCATGCGCACCATGGCGTCGTAGATCGCCGCGTCGCCGTGCGGGTGGTACTTGCCCATCACCTCGCCGACCACGCGAGCGGACTTGCGGTAGGCCCTGTCCGACGTGTAGCCCGCGTCCTGCATGCCGTAGAGGATGCGGCGATGCACCGGCTTCAACCCGTCGCGTGCATCCGGTAGCGCCCGCGCAACAATAACGCTCATGGCATAATCGAGGTAGGAGCGGCGCATCTCCACCTCGATGGTCACAGGCTGGGTGTCCTCGGGCGGGCCCGGAGGCGTGTCGTCAGGCGTATCGCTCAATCCGGGCTCGATTCACTGGTTCGGCGGAGCGCGCCGGCGTGTCCGGCGCTGCACCGCATCATGCCCTTCTAGATAGGCCAATTCGGCCGCGATGACGAGGGGTGCCGCGGCTACGGCGTGGCCTGCAGCCTCGCCAGCAGGGGCGATGAAGGCGAGCCATCTACCGGTAGTCCGGAGACACCCTGGAACTGGCTGATCGCGCTGGCGGTCTGCGGCCCGACAACACCGTCGGCCGGGCCGCGCATATAGCCCAGGCGGATCAACTGCGTCTGCACCGCGTGCGTCAGATCTGGCCCGGCGAATTGGGGGGGCGGCGGCGACTGGACCATCATCGGACCAAAGCCGGGCACCATATTGCCCTTGGCGAACATGCATTGCGCAAAGGCGTTGTCGTATTGCTGCTGGATGCTGAGCTGCTGATTAGAACTGCCCGCCGCACCGATCCCGGTACCGCCTAGAGCACCGGCGCCCGCGCCGATCGCGGCGCCGCGTCCGCCGCCGATCGCAGCACCAAGACCCGCGCCGAGCACGGTGGTGAGCGCCGCCGCGCCGACCGCGCGGTTGTTGGCATTCTGCGCCTGGCCGGCGACCGACTGCTCCGCGAACTGCCGGCAGCCGGCCTGATCGAACTGGAAGGCGTCGAAGGATTTCCCGGGGCCGGGCATCACCTGAACGGTCGGCCCCATTGGCGTCTGCGCGCAACCCGAGAGCAACAGACCCAATACAGCCACGCCGGATATTCCGGCACGAGCCCAACCTCGATGTACCACTGCGTGTTTCCCTTTGGTCGCGTGTAAGTGTTTGGTAACTAACCGTAAAGGATCACCGTGCGCCGTCGCAAGTTTTCCCGCCCGTACGATGCCGGTTCGATACAGCAAAAGTGCTGTCTCACCAGACTCTGTACGTTCTTACGTTAGAATGACATCGGCGAGCGTTACCTGGCGTGGCACCCCGGCTCGTCAAAACGGAATTTCGTCGTCCAGATCGCCGCCCTTTGGAGCCTCCCAGGATGGCGTGCCACCGCCGCGCGGCGCACCCACTGCCGCTCGCTGGGGTGCCGGGCGGTCGCTGCGATAGCTGCCGCCCTCGCCCGCGCCGCTGCCTTCGCCGCCGCCCGCGCTGTCCAGCAGCGTCAGTTCACCGCGGAAATTCCGGAGCACCACCTCGGTGGTGTATTTCTCCTGACCCGACTGGTCGGTGTATTTCCGGGTCTCCAGCGCCCCCTCCAGATAGACTTTCCGACCCTTGCGGAGAAAGCGCTCGGCAATGTCCGCCAGGCGTTCGTTGAAGATGACCACCCGGTGCCACTCGGTGCGTTCCTTCCGCTCGCCCGTCTGACGATCGTTCCAGTTCTCGCTGGTCGCCACCGACAGGTTGGCGATCTTGGTGCCGGACTGGAGAGTTCGAATCTCCGGGTCCTTGCCGAGGTTGCCTACCAGGATCACCTTGTTGACGCTGCCCGCCATCGCTTTCAATCCTTCACCAAGGGAGGCAACCTAGCCGCTGCCCCCGCACGCTGCCATCCTATACGGGCATCGGTTAACAGGCCTTCCCAATACCCCAGAAAATTGCCATATAGTCCGGGAACATCCCGAGAACAAGTAGGACGCTGCGGCATGGCCGGCTCCATCCACGTTCGCGGCGCGCGCGAGCATAACCTGAAGAACGTGGATGTCGTCATCCCGCGCGACCGGCTGACCGTGATCACCGGCCTGTCCGGCTCCGGCAAGTCGTCGCTGGCGTTCGACACGATCTATGCGGAGGGCCAGCGCCGCTACGTCGAGTCGCTGTCGGCGTATGCGCGGCAGTTCCTCGAACTGATGGGCAAGCCGGACGTCGACTCGATCGAGGGCCTGTCGCCGGCGATCTCGATCGAGCAGAAGACGACCAGTCGCAACCCGCGCTCCACCGTCGGCACAGTAACGGAAATCCACGACTACATGCGCCTGCTCTGGGCGCGCGCCGGCGTGCCCTACTCGCCCGCCACCGGCCTGCCGATCGAGGCGCAGACAGTGTCGCAGATGGTCGACCGCGTGATGGCGATGCCGGAAGGAACGCGGCTGCTGCTGCTCGCCCCGGTGGTGCGCGACCGCAAGGGCGAGTACCGCAAGGAACTGGCGGAACTTCAGCGTCGCGGCTTTACCCGCGTGAAGGTGGACGGAACGCTGTACGAAATCGGTGAGGTCCCGTCGCTGAACCGCAAGACCAAGCACGAGATCGAAGCGGTGGTGGACCGCATCGTCGTGCGCGAGGGGATCGCGCCTCGGCTCGCCGACAGTTTTGAAACGGCACTCGTGCTGTCGGATGGCGTGGTCTATGCGGAACACGCGGATAGCGGCGAACGCACCGTGTTCTCGTCACGCTTCGCCTGCCCCGTATCGGGCTTCACCATCGAAGAAATCGAGCCGCGGCTGTTCAGCTTCAACAGCCCGCACGGCGCGTGCCCGGCGTGCGACGGATTGGGCTTGGAGAGCTTCTTCGATCCGCAGTTGGTTGTGCCGGACGAAAGGCTGTCGCTGGCGGACGGCGCGATCATGCCATGGACCGGCGCGCAGAGCCCCTATTACGACCAGACGCTGCAAAGCCTTGCGCGGCACTTCAAGGTGACCACGCGCACGGCGTGGCACGACCTGCCGGCGCGCGCGCGCGATGCCATCCTGAACGGCACCGGCGAGGAGCCTGTGGCGTTCACTTACAAGGATGGCGTGCGCGCCTATACAGTAACAAAACCGTTCGAGGGCGTGCTGCGCAATCTGCAGCGTCGTTGGCAGGAAACCGACAGCGTCTGGGTGCGCGAGGAGTTGTCCCGGTATCAGGCGGAGAAGCCCTGTGCCGTCTGCAATGGTGCGCGGCTGAAACCAGAAGCGCTGGCGGTGCGGGTCGGCGGCAAGAACATCGCCGAGGCGTCCGAACTGTCGATCCGCGCGGCGGCTGCGTGGTTCGCCACGGTGATCGACACGCTGACGCCGCAGCGTCAGGAGATTGCCCGCCGCATCCTTCGGGAGATCGGCGAACGGCTCCAGTTCCTGGTCGATGTCGGGCTCGACTATCTGACCTTGTCGCGCGGGTCCGCCACCTTGTCGGGCGGCGAGAGCCAGCGCATCCGGCTGGCCAGCCAGATCGGTTCCGGCCTGACCGGCGTGCTGTATGTGCTGGACGAACCCTCGATCGGGTTGCACCAGCGCGACAACGAACGGCTGCTGGTAACGCTGCGCCGGCTGCGCGATCTGGGGAATACCGTTCTGGTAGTAGAACATGACGAGGAGGCGATTCGCGCGGCGGATCATCTGATCGACATGGGGCCAGCGGCTGGCATCGACGGCGGGCACGTGGTGGCGGAGGGCACGCCGCCGGAGATTTCGGCGAATCCCAAGTCGCTGACTGGCGATTATCTCTCCGGCCGGCGGCGGATTGAGGTGCCGATGCTGCGTCGGCCGGTGCAGAAGGATCGCTTCGTGCGCGTGGTGAATGCGCGCGGCAACAACCTCAAGTCGATCACCGCGGGATTTCCGTTGGGCACGTTCACCTGCGTCACCGGCGTGTCGGGCGGGGGGAAATCGACACTGGTGGTGGACACGCTGTACAAGGCGGCGGCGCGGCGACTGATGGGGTCGGGCGAGGTCCCTGCGCCGCACGAACGCATCGAAGGTCTTGAACACCTCGACAAGATCATCGACATCGACCAGTCGCCGATCGGCCGCACGCCGCGGTCAAATCCCGCCACCTACACCGATCTGTTTGCGCCGATCCGCGATTGGTTTGCCGAACTGCCGGAGTCACGCGCGCGCGGCTACAAGCCGGGGCGCTTCAGCTTCAACGTGAAGGGCGGGCGCTGCGAGGCGTGTCAGGGCGACGGCGTGCTGAAGATCGAGATGCACTTCCTGCCCGACGTCTATGTCCGCTGCGACGTGTGCAAGGGCCAGCGCTACAATCGCGAGACGCTCGAAATAAAATTCCGCGACAAGTCGATCGCCGAGGTGCTGGCGATGACGGTGGACGAGGCGGTGCCGTATTTCAGCGCGCAGATGCGCATCCACGATCGGCTGAAAATTCTGCAGCAGGTGGGGCTCGGCTACATCGCTCTCGGCCAGCAGGCGACCACGCTGTCTGGCGGCGAGGCGCAGCGGATAAAGCTGTCGAAGGAGTTGGCGCGACGCGCAACGGGTCGCACGCTGTATATTCTCGATGAACCGACGACAGGGCTGCATTTTGAGGACGTGCGCAAGCTGCTGGAGGTGCTGCACGCGCTGGTCGATCAGGGCAACACGGTGGTGGTGATCGAGCACAACCTGGAAGTCATCAAGACCGCCGATTGGATTTTGGACCTCGGTCCGGAAGGCGGCGACGGGGGCGGGCGGATCGTGGCCGAGGGCACGCCCGAGGACATCGCCGCGAATCCCGAGAGCCACACCGGACGTTTTTTGGCGCCGCTGCTGATGCGCGCAACGAAGCAAAAGACGCGCCGGAGGGCATGAAGCAGCGTTGTCCGTGGGCCAATCCCCGCGAGACGGCCGAGTGCACATCATGTCACGTGCGGCCCTGGCGCACTGCCGCCATTGGCCGAACGCCTTTGCCGATCAGCGCAAGGACCATCGTTTCTATGAGCTGGTCGAAGACACGATACGGCAGGGATTTGAATACCGATATTTTGCGATCAAGGACGGTGATGGCGAGGTTCAGGCAATTCAGCCGTTCTTCATTCTCGATCAGGACCTACTCGCCGGCATCGATTCAAAGATACGGGGTATTGTCGGGTCTGTCCGGAGCGTGTGGCCCCGGTTCCTGAAGATGCGGACCTTGATGGTCGGATGCGCGGTGGGCGAAGGGCGCCTTGATGGGGTCGCACTTTCGCACGCGTGCAATACCCGCCTGCTCGCGTCCGCCATCGTGGCACATGCACGTGAGCTGAAGACGCCACTCATCGTGCTGAAGGAGTTTTCGGCAAAATACCGCGAACCGCTGAGTTGCTTTCAGCACCAAGGCTTCGGCCGAGTGCCCAGCCTTCCCATGACCCGGCTCAACATCGATTATCCGAGCTTCGACGCCTACATGGCGACGGCCCTGAATGGCGCGACCCGCAGAAAGCTACGAAAGAAATTCGCAGCCGCCGCCTCGGCTTTCCCGATTGAAATGAGTGTCATCGGCGATGTCGCGCCTGTCATCGACGAAGTCTATCCGCTGTATCTGCAGGTTTACAACCGATCGAAGCTCCATTTTGAAAAGCTTACGGAACCGTTCTTCTGCGGCCTCGGGCGCCTGATGCCTGACAAGGTGCGATTCTTCCTGTGGCGCCAGAACGGACGGCTTGTCGCCTTCACCCTGTGCATGATCGAGGGTGACGCCATCTATGCCGAGTACATCGGTCTGGACTATTCGGTGGCACTCGATCTGCATCTCTATCATTACGCCGTCCGGGACATGATCTCATGGGCGATATCACAAGGCTATAAGTGGCTGCGCAGCAGTGGCCTGAATTACGATCCAAAATTGCACCTGAGACACGTGTTGGACCCAACGGATCTTTACGTCAGGCATACCTCGTCGATCATCAACACCCTACTGAAGCGAATTCTCCCCTGGATCGAGCCGACCCGATACGATCCGACGCTGAAGAAATTCCCGAATTATAGCGAATTGTGGGATTCATCGTGATCATCTCGGGATCCGTCGACTCCGTCATGCCGACGGAGGTCGGCATCCACGTCTTTCCTTGCTGCTATCGGCAAAGACGTGGATACCGACCTTCGTCGGCATGACGGGAAAGGCACTTGGCATTGGTCCGTCATGGCTGCCTGTGCTTCAGTGGCCCGCCGCCTTCATGGAAGATGCCTTCCGCACATTCTCGACCAGGTTCATTCCAAATGACCAGATAGCCCCGGGAACGCGATGGCTGTCGGCGATGACCTTGTCGAACGCGCCTTCGATCCAATCGCAATCCTCGTCCGAGATGACAAGCGCGGGCAGGAGTTTCACCGTATGGCTGGCGTGACCGGCGACCTGAGCCAGAATTTGGTGATCCTTGCAAAGCGGAATGGTGATCAGCTGGCAGAACAGCCCCGGGCTGACTGCCTCCAGCAACCCCCACGCCGCCTGCAGCCTCAGCGAACGCGGGCGCCCGAATTCAATCCCGATCATGAGGCCCTTGCCGCGAACCTCCCGGACCATCTCATAGCCCGACGCCATCGCCCGGAGCGCCGTCAGCAGACGCGCACCCAAGCGCGCTGCATTCTCGACCAGCCGTTCGGATTCGAGCACCTCCAATGTCGCAAGACCCGCCGCCATCGCGAGATCGTTGCCGGCGAACGTCAGACCGTGGACGACTGCACGATCCATCCGATCAAAGACCTTGTCGAATATCCACTTGCGGGCCAGCAGTGCCGCAACGGGAACATGACCACCGGACAGCGTCTTGGAAAGCAGCACAATATCCGGCTCGATGCCCCAGTGCTCGATCGCCAGAAAGCGTCCGGTACGTCCAAGCCCGGTCTGAATCTCGTCGGCTACGAGCAAGGTTCCAAATTTGCGGCAAAGTTCCTGGGCGCCCGAAAGGTAGCTGTCGTCGGGTATGTTGATGCCCTTGCCCTGAACCGGCTCGACAATGAACGCGGCCACCTGGCGCGTTGCCAACGCCTTGTCGAGTGCCGCAAGATCATTGAACGGAACCGCGGTGCAGTGCTGCAACAATGGTCCGAACCCATCGCGGAAATTGCTATCGCCATTCAACGACAGCGCCCCATAAGAGAGGCCGTGGAAGGCGTTGGTGCAATACACCACTCCGGGACGCCCGGTCGCCCTGCGTGCGAATTTCATCGACGCTTCGACCGCTTCCCCTCCCGAATTGGCAAACAGCACCTTGTCGAGCCAGGGCGTATATCGTAGCAGCCTCTCCGCCAGGATGCCGGCCAACGGCGAAACGTCCATTTGCACCAGATTGGGAAAATCGGTCGCAAGAACCCTCGTCAAGGCGTCGCGCAGTCTTGGATGATTCCGGCCGATGCCAAATACGCCCCAGCCGCTCAGCAGATCGAGGTAGCGCACGCCCGCGCGATCAAAGAGATACTGGCCGGTTCCGCTACGGAAGCCCACGTCGTACCCGATGGTCTGCAACACGCGCACCATCATTTCATTCATGTGGCGCGAATGAAGTGCGTAGCGCTGCGACTCACGCTCCAAAAACAGCGACACGATATCGAAATCCGGCTGCGTGAATTCCTGTATCGGGTCCGCGTCCAGGCGAATTGTCATCGATCACCCTCCACTCGGCCCGCGGCGTGATCCGATCAGCGTCCCCTATGTCCCCGCGACACGGCGCGCCGCGTATGACGGCGCCAGACGCATCAGCCACGGCAAAACGCCCACCAGTCCGGGCAGTATTTCGTCGCGCCCGCGCGCGATGTCGCGCAACACGCGGTCAACCAGCACAGCCGGCGACATCTTCGGTTGCTGGACGGAGCGTGTGGCCGGCGTATCGACCAGCGGCGGCAGAACTTCCACGACGCGAATGCCGACGCCGCGCAACTGCCGCCGCAGCGCCATCGTGAAGGAGCGCAGCCCGGCCTTGGACGCGGAATAGGTCGGAGCACGGGTCGCCGGAAGCAAGGCGTACCCCGAGGTGATCATCACAATCAGCGGGTTTCGGCCGGACCGCAGCAGCGGCAGAAATGCGCGCGTCAGCAGGATGGGGCTCGTCAGGTTCACCGCGATCTCATGGGCGATACGTTCGTCGCTGACCGACCCATCCAGCAGCTCGACCCGTTCCATGATGCCGGCATTGTTAATCAGCACATCGACCCTGCCGTGGCGGTCGCGAACGGCCGCTTCGAGCGCCTGCACGTCCGCGCGCACGGAAACGTCGCAGCGGAGCGCCTCGATCGCGGGGCATTCCGCCTGGAGTTCGCGAAGTGCCGCCTCGTTCCGCGCGCAGGCGATCACCTTGGCGCCATCGGCTGCAAGCCTTACCGCGAACTCCCGGCCGATGCCCGAAGTACCGCCGGTCACCACGACGACGCGATCACGCCACGTCATGCCGTCAGGATGCGCGACGGCCATCGACCGAGCGCGAGCCGGCGCCGCTTCCAGTCAAAGCAACTTGCTCCGGATGCTAAGGCTATGGCGGGTAGGGGTAGGGCGGATACCAGTACGGCCACGGGTACGGCGGCCAGAAGACCGGCGGCGCGACGACCACTCCCCCGAAAAAAAACCGGTTCGGAAAAAACACACGATTGTTGAAGAATACCCGGTTCGGAAAGAACGCACGGTTGGGAAAAAAGCCGCGATTGGGAAAGAAGCCGGGGTGACCAATGAAGCCAGGATGACCACCAAAGCCGGGATGACCACCAAAGCCGGGATGACCACCAAAGCCGCCATGGCCGCCAAAACCCATACCTCCGCCACGGCTTTGCGCGGACGCAGAGCCTGCGAGCAACACGCCCGCCAGCCCCGCCACGGCAATCAGCCGCGATACCGCCACCACTGCCGCAAGAGCGCGCCTCGACTTTCCCGCTGCCTCGGCTCGCGGAAAACACGAATCTGTGATTTGGTGCATGGGCTATCCCCTGCTCGGGCACACTGTTGAACCGCCCAACCGCGCGCCTCCTTCACTATATACCGGCAATCCGGGCAACGCCACCGGTTCCAGGCCGGTTGCACGAATGCGCCGCGGCAACAAACCATGGACGCTTCAGCGCTACCGATATTCCTACAGCTTCTTCCAGTCGTCCGTGACGACGGCGATGAAGTCGCGCACCGTCTGGTTGATGAACTCCAGATCCGCCGGTTTGTAACCGGCGCTTGCCGCGACGTGGCCCTGCACCGAGGGAATGGTAACATGCCGCCCGTCCGGAATGGCAGTCGCCGCCTCGATCTCTTCCTCGACCGGGTTGTACAGATCGAGTTCGCCAGACATCAACAGCGCCTTGGCCTTGATGCTGTGCAGCGCCTTGATGTGATCGCCGGCGAAGACCGCCTTCCCGTCGATCAACGTATCGCCGACATTGTGCCGGTCATAGGCCCAGGTCTGCGCGATCCAGTCATTGGCATCGAAGCCCGATTTGGCCGCACCCTGCTCCTGCGCCGCGATCCACGGGATCACGTCCATCGCATTGGCAAACTGCCGGCGCATCGCTTCGGGCGTGCGCGTCGCGATCACCTGCAGCACATCGGCACGCATGCGCCAGCCCTTGTCTGGTTGCGCCGTGTAGTTTCCGCCGTTGAACGCCGGATCGAGCATCAAGGCGTGCCGCGTCGCCTCGTTGATCGCGATCGACCACGGCGCGGTGCGGGCCATCGGCGTCAGCGCGATCAGGCTGGCCATCATGTCGGGATGGCTGACGCCCCATTGCAGGGTCTGCATGCCGCCCATCGAGGCGCCGGCGACCGCAACCAGACGCTCGATGCCGAGGTGCTGCAACAGCAGATACTGGCTCTGCACCATGTCGCGGATGGCGAAGTGCGGGAATGCGGGCCCATGCTGCGTCGCGCTGTTGCTGGGCGACGTTGTCAGGCCGTTGCCGATCGCGTTGGTCTTGATGACGAACAGATGATCGGTATCGAGCCCCTTGCCTGGCCCGATCAGGTAATCGATCCGATGGTGATTGCCGCTGATGGCGGTCACCATCAGCACCGCATTGGACTTGCTCGCGTTGAGCGTGCCTTGGGTCATATAGGCAATGCTGAAGTCGTGGATCGTCTCGCCGCTTTCCAGCGGAAGATCGCCGATCCGGTAGAACTCGAGGCCCGGTTCGTTCGCATTCTGCGCCGATGCGCCCGCGCCCTGGATCGCGAACAGGCACGCCACGGCTGCCGCCATTGGCTTCATGATGCTTCCCCCCTCCTGCCATCGTTACCTGCCGCACGTTGACTGAAGCAGGTTGAACGAACGGCAGACCTTATCCGGGCCGCGCGCCCTCCAGCTCCAGTTCGGCACGCAAGCTATCGAGGTCGCGCCCGATGGTCGCCACGGCCAGCGTGCGGCCGGCGTTGCGATATGCAACCCGGCAGTCCCTGCCCTCGACCGAGCCGTCGATGTCCAACGAATCCCATCGTTCGGCGTGACCGACGTACTGCACCTGCACGTCGTAGTGCATGCTCCAGAAGAACGGCACCGCATCGAACGGTTCATTCCGCCCCAGCATGTTGCGTGCCGCGGTCTGGCCCTGTCGTTCGGCGACAACCCAGTGCTCGACGCGAATCTTCTGCCCTGAGTGCGGATCGGGCCAGCGCGCGACGTCGCCGGCCGCAAAGATGTTGGAAACGCTGGTTCGCAGGTGCTGATCGACCATAATGCCGCGATCCACCGCAAGTCCTGCCTGTTCGGCGAGGCCGACCGACGGTCTGACGCCGATGCCCACCACGACCAGATCGGCCTCCAGCGTCTCGCCGGATTCTAGCAAAACCTGGCGCTCCGATATCGACCGCAGCTTGCTGGGAAGATGGAATTGAACGCCCTGTGCCTCGTGGATCGTACGGATCAGCGTGCCGATCTCCGGCCCCAGGACCCGCTCCATCGGGATTCGGCCCGGTGCGACCACCTCCACGTGCAGGTTCCGCGCGCGCAGGGAAGCTGCGACCTCCAGCCCGATAAAGCTGGCGCCGATCACCGCCGCACGCTTCGCCTGTCCGGCGGCCTGGATGATCGAGCGGCTGTCATCGAGCGACCGCAGGTAATGCACGTGCGGCAGATCGGCGCCGGGAACGTCGAGCCGCACCGGTTCGACACCGGTCGCGATCAGCAGCGCGCCGTACGGCAAGCTGCCGCCATCTTCAGTCCGGACCGTGGCTGCCTTGGTGTCTATCGCGGTCACGCGGGTGCCGAGCCGCAGGTCGATGTCATGCTGGCGATAGAAGTCGGGCTCCCGAAGTGGGATCCACTCCTCGGATGCGGTGCCGGCAAGATAGTCCTTCGACAGGTTCGGCCGGTCGCATGGCGGCGCGGAATCAGCGCTGAGCACCGTGATGCTCCCGGCATATCCCTCCCGGCGAAGGGTTTCCAACGCCGCCTGCGCGGCCCCGCCGCCTCCCAGGATGACGATCGAAGCCGGCGTGTCGGCGGAACCCCGCACTGCCGACCGCGATGGCGTCTCGCGTCGGCCGCGGACGACGTACTTGCCGTCGATGGTCTCGACCGTCCACCACGTCACGGGGTTCAGAGCGGGCGCGCGAACGGCCTCGCCGGTCCGCAGGCTGAAGCAGGCATGATGCCAGGGGCAGCGGACCGTGTCGCCGACCAGCAGCCCTTCCGCGAGTGGGCCGCCGTAATGCGTGCACGTCGCTCCGACCGCAAAGACTTCCCCCGCGGATCGCGCGAGGAGCACCGCATCCTCGCCGACATGGCCTAGAAGCATGGCGCCGTCGTCAAGCTGCCCGACATCAACACCCTTCGTGAGGTCAGGACCAGCCGGCTCCGTCGGTTGAGCGTTCATGACATGCCTTTGCAAATGGCCGGCGAAGTCGCGGCCCGTTCTCAATAAACGCGCCACTGTGCATCGGGATGCACGCAATCCGGCAGCGGCACGTCATCCCACATCACCCGCGATGCATGCCGGCCATGCCGTTGGACACCGGATGCATGGGCACGGCGTGGAAACCTCCGTTGGCGAAATGGAACCGCCGCAGACCGTTCGCGACCTGCATATGGTGGAAGTGATGCTGCCGATCCACGAAGACGACCGAGGCACCGAGGCTGAAACCGATCGGAAAATCCCAAAGCCATGGGTCGTAGACGTACGGCGGCGGCGCATAGAGGGCCAGCATCTGCGGCGGCGCACTGGCCGGCCCCTCGACGACCCTCCAGGAGCCGTCGCTCAGTTGACAGGCGCGCCCCACGATCTCCTGCGGCTGGCCGTCCACCGTCGCCAATGCCCGGTAGTCGCGACAATGCGGATCGTCAGGTGCCACGTCGCTGGTGACCGCGGAGAATATCGGTTGCGGTTCCGGCGCCACCACACAACCGGAGCAGGCGAGAACGAAAGTCACGACGGGTGCGAACTGGCGCATTGAGAACCTCCCGTCTCCCGTGGAACTGCACGCCGCCGCACCATCGCATGGAACGCATGTCCGGCGTGCCCGGACTTGCCGCACGCGGCTCTTGATCAATCGACACGTTGAAATCGCGTCCATTCCCTGGCTCGGGGTAACGTAAGCGTGAGTGCGCTGCTTCCGTTGGATTGACGCCAGGTTGCGCACTCCCAGCGAACCGTCGCCTTTGACAAGGCCTTCACGCATCCGGGACAACAAGGCAGCGAACCGGCGACCTACGCTGGTAATTGCGCCGCTGGAGTTGGAATGAGCTACACCGTCAAGGAACTGTTCCTTACCGCCCAGGGAGAAGGCGCGAACATTGGTCGCGTCGCGGTGTTCATCCGCTTCGCCGGCTGCAATCTCTGGTCCGGACGTGAAGAAGACCGGGGCAAGGCCGTGTGCCGGTTCTGCGACACGGACTTTGTCGGCGGCCAGCGCTTCGGCTCAGCGGAAGCACTCGCCGATGCGGCCGCCGCCAAATGGCGCACGCCGGATGCCGCAGCTAGAATGACCGTGCTGACCGGAGGCGAACCGCTGCTGCAGGTTGCTGCGGCCCTGATCGAGGCGCTCCGGCAGCGCGCCTTCTACGTCGCCCTCGAGACCAATGGCACGCAGAAGCTGCCGGCGCCGGTCGATTGGCTGTGCGTCAGTCCGAAGGCCGGCGCTCCCTTGGTGCTGGGAAGCGCCGACGAACTGAAGCTGGTGTATCCGCAGGTGGGTGCGGAGCCTGAAATGTTTGCCGGGTTCCCTGCCAGCCACCACTGGTTGTCGCCGATGGACGGCCATGAGTGCCGCCGCAATACCGAGGCGGCCGCCGCCTATTGCCTGGCGCATCCGCAGTGGCGGCTTGCCATACAGGCGCACAAAAGTTGGGGACTGCCTTGATCGAACAATCCGTCACATTTGCCATCGAAGCGGCCCATCTATCCGAGGGCGAGCCTCGACTGCATGGCCATAGCTATCTGGTCGAGGTGTGGACCGCGACGTTGCGCGATTTCGCGGCCCTGGAATCGGAAATCCAGGCGGTTCGGTCGGTGGTCGATCATACGCTGCTGAATGACAGCATCGGCGGGACGACCATGGAGCACCTGGCAGAATGGCTGCTGGTGCGGTTCGCATTCCTGCCGGCAACCAGGGTGGTGGTCAGGCGTCCGACGCTTGGTTATGCGGTGGAGGCGAAGCCGGATCTCTGATCCCCGGCGGCCAGCGTTGGTCCGGCTACCCCAGCAACGGCGACGCAGGATCGGCAGCGTGGATGGAATGGTCCCGGACGCCCTGCAGGCTCATCGCATAATTTCGTACTGTTTCAGTATTGATTGCGTTGAGCGATATCCTAACTCTTACGACGCAGGGTTGTGTTATTTCCTCTTAAGGCCGCGTTGGCGCATGGGCAGATGGCCCCACACAACCCTGGAATTGTGCTTATTCCTTCCTCACGCGAACTTGAAGCCGCGAAATCTGTTTCGGTAACGATTAGCATTGACCCTGTCGTTGGCGTCGGTAAACAGTCTCTTGCCGTTATTAAACCGCTTGCCGGCCTGACCGCAGGGTTCGTCGGCGCGGAACACTTTGGAGAGGGGCCGGGCGTATGTCGTGCAAGCGATCGATTTTACTCGTGGAAGATCACGCGGCCATCCGCGAGATGTTGCTGGACTATCTCGCCGGACAACATGGGTTCGAGATCATCTTGGCAAGGACGCTCGATGAGGCCGACACGATCATCAATGACCAAGAGCGGCGCTTCGATGCGGTTTTGCTCGACATCGGCATGCCTGATGGCGATGGGCGCGATTTCTGCGCCGGACTCCGGCGCCAGGGGCACAAGATGCCGATCATCATCTTGACCGGCCGAAACGGCGAGGCGGATGTCATTCGCGGTCTCAATCTCGGTGCAAACGATTACGTTGCTAAGCCGTTCCGTTTGAACGAGCTGCTCGCGCGGCTCCGCGCTCAGTTGCGCATATTCGACAGCAGCGACGCGGCCGTGTTCTCGGTCGGGCCATACACCTTCCAGCCCGGCAAGATGCTGTTGCAGGACCCTGTCAAGAACCGTCGCATTGTGCTGACCAGGAGGGAGGCGGCAATCCTCAGGACCCTTCGCCTGTCGGATGACCGCGCCGTGACGCGCCACGACCTTTCGCACCAGGTCTGGGGCCGCAACTCGGCCGCGACGACCCATACCTTGGAAACACATATTTACCGGCTGCGCCAAAAGATGGAGTCCGATCCGCGGAAGCCGGTGCTGCTGGTTTCCGAGGGCGGCGGCTATCGCCTCAACCCGACCATCAGCATGAGCGCGGCCGCTGCTGCAGCCTGAGGCCCACTAAGCTTCCTCACCGAGCGCGTGGCGGCGCAGGTCCTTCAGGCGGTCCTGGCCGCCGGGGGTCTTGGGATCCACTTCGAGTACCTTCTGCCAGGCGTCGTAGGCACCCTTCCAGTCCTTACGTGCCTCGGCGATCGCCGACAGCGTCTGTAGTGCGGCAAAGCTGCGCGGCTCGCGTTGCAGCGTCACCTGGATGTCGGCGATCGCGCCCGCCGTGTCGCCAGCCGAGAAGCGGGCGATGGCGCGCTGGTGATACGCCTCCGCGAGGTTCGGATCGAGCGTGATCGCGGCGGTGAAGTCCTCGATGGCATCCGGCGTGGCATCGGCCTTCATCTCGCGCAGGCCTCGGCTCATCAGCAGTGTGACCGCGGGCGTTCCGGAATTGAGCCAGAGCTGCCTGATCTGCTGCTCCAGCGGTCCGGCAATCTCCTCGCTGGGCGCGGACTTCAGAGTGCCGAGCAGCCTATCGAGTGCCGCGCGCTTCTCGGCCGCGGGGCCGCCCGTATTCTGGGCGAATGCCGGCAGCACACATGACAGCATCATGATCGGCAGCAGGATCCGTCGCATGGCCGATGCTGGCGCGGTGCGGCCCGTCAGCGCAAGCATTCAGGCGGGCTCCCTGCTTCGCAGTTGCGCGAGCGCGGCGGGACGCGGTCCACCGGCCATCCAGTCCAGCAGTTCGACCGTGTGCACCACCGGGATTCCGCCGCCGCCGAGCTGTGTGATGCAGCCGATATTGCCGGCGGCGATCAGGTCCGGGTGCGTCGCGCGCAGGTTCCCGAGCTTGCGTTCGCGGAGCCGTTCGGCGATCTCCGGCTGCAGCAGATTGTAGGTGCCGGCCGAGCCGCAGCAGATGTGCGGCTCAACCGGCTCGACCACGGTGAAGCCGGCGCGCTGCAACAGCGCCTTCGGTTCGGCGGTGACCTGCTGGCCATGTTGCAGGCTGCATGCCGAATGATACGCCACGGAAAGGTCGGGCCTCTCACGCGTCGGGGCGTAGCCAAGGCGCACCAGGAATTCGCTGATATCGCGCGCCTGCGCCGAGACCCTTTCAGCGCGGCTTCGCCATGGTTCGGCCACGGAACGGAACATGAAGCCATAGTCCTTCACCGTCGTGCCGCAGCCGGAGGTGTTGATTACGATGGCGTCCAGTCCTTGGCCTTCGATCTCCTCGCTCCACGCCTCGATGTTCGCCCGCGCGCTGCGCATCGCGGCTGCGTGCTGTCCCATGTGGTGGGTCAACGCTCCGCAGCAACCGGCGCCATGCGCAACCACCACCTCCACGCCGAGCCGCGTGAGCAGCCGGACCGTCGCTTCATTGATCTGTGGTGCGAGCACCTGCTGGGCGCAACCCGCCAGCAGAGCCACGCGGGCGCGGCGTTCGCCCTGGGCACGATGGATCTGCGGCGTCTCGACCAGGCTGCGTGCCGGCAGCCTGTCGGGCATCAGCGCAAGCATCGCGCGCAGGCGTCGACCGATACGCCCAGAAGCGGGCACCAGCGAGGCGAGCGGACGCCCGAGCCGGGCGGCATGCAGCGCTATGCGAAATACCGCCGGCTGCGGCAGCATCATGCCCAGCATCGCGCGCAGCATGCGGTCGTGCCACGGGCGTCGGTAGGTGTCCTCGATGTAGCGGCGGGCGTGATCGACCAGATGCATGTAGTTCACGCCGGACGGGCAGGTGGTCATGCAGGCAAGGCAGGAAAGGCAGCGATCGACGTGGCGGACGACCTCCTCGGTGGCGGGCCGGCCTGTCTCCAACATGTCCTTGATCAGGTAGATGCGCCCGCGCGGGCTGTCGAGTTCATCGCCCAGCAGCAGGAACGTCGGACAGGTCGCGGTGCAGAAGCCGCAATGCACGCAGGTCCGCAGCACCTGATTGGACGAAGCCACATCGGGATCGCGCAACTGCTCGGCGGTGAAACTGGTCTGCATGGGTCAGTGCCTGGGCGGCGGCAGCCGGCGCAAAAGATACAGCGAGAAGCCGAGCCAGAACAGGCCAAGCAGCAACAGCACCATCGACATGGGCCGGCCGGGATACGCAATCTGCACAAGCGCAAGCACGATCGCGCATATCATAAGCCCGAAGTGCAGATTGAGTAGCCGTCGGTCCGGATTGATCCGGAAATACTGGAAGGCCAGCAGGACGAAGCTGACAAGGAAGAGCGGCACGATGACGGCAGTGGGAATGATCATGCGACCTACAGCCCGGCGTACATCCGGCCGGGATTGAGTATGGCGTGAGGGTCCAGCGCGGCCTTTACGCGGCGCGTGATGCGCGCCAGCGGCTCCGGTTCGGGCGGAACAACATCCACCGCGGCGCGCAATGGCTCGGCCGCGCGCATCAGCATCCAGGTGCCTCCGGCGGACCGTGCGGCAGCCTCCACCGACGCATGCGCCGAGGCGGTAGCGGGACCTGCAATCCAGACCAGACCGCCGCCCCAGTCGAGGAAGCCGCTCGCGCCGAACGCATCGATCACGGCGCTCAGCACGACGGGACCGGCTGACGGTCGCACCGACACGCGCCAGATCGCGTCGCTCGTGCCTGCGGCCAATGGCACGAGGTCGCGGACGGCCCGCCAGATTTCGCGTGACGTCGCATCGTCGAGTATCGCCGACTTGTTATGGGCCAGTGCGTCGCGAAGCTTGGCGGTCCGGTAGGTCACCGACGTGGAAAAATCTTCGATGCGCGCCAGGGCGACCGAACGGCCAAACCCGGCGACTGCCGGTATGCGGGCAGATGCTTCGGGCGGTAGCCAAGCGGTGGCAGAGACACCGAACGGCGAGCCAAGCGCGGCGGACAGCGCCGCCACGCCGGCCACCGCATCCAGACCAGGCAGCACCACCGTGCCGACGGCTTCGGGCGCCGGCAGTACCTTCAGCGTCACCTCGGTGATCACGCCCAGCGTGCCATGGCTGCCGGTCAGGAGCTTGCACAGATCGAGGCCGGTCACGTTCTTCAGCACGCGCCCACCGGAGCGGATCACCTCACCGCGTCCGGTGACCGCGCGGATGCCGAGCACGTGGTCGCGCATAGCGCCCCAGGCGACGCGCCGCGGACCCGACAGGTTGGTCGCGATCACGCCGCCAAGCGTCTGTGGTTGCGCCACGCCGAACACCAGCGAGAGATCGGGCGGTTCGGCGATGATGTGCTGGCCACGCTCGGCCAAGGTCGCCTCGATTTCCGCCAGCGGCGTTCCGGCGCGCGCGGAGATGACCAGTTCGTTCGGCGAGTAAAGCGTGATGCCGGCGTGGTTGCGCGTGGATAGGCTGCGCGCCGCCTGGACCGGCCGCAGCATGCCGGATTTGGTGCCGTTGCCGACCACGAGCAACGGTTCCCGCGCCTCGGCCGCTTCGGCGACCGCGGTGGCGATCCCCGACTCATCCGATGGTGCAAGCAAATCGCTCATGCAGGGTCTGCTGGCTCAGCCAATGCGAAGGCTCTTGGGCATTAAGCGCAAATCAATGGGTTGGAGGCCAATGTGAGAACGCAATCCGGTAGGTAGCATTTGCCTTCCCACCTGTCACACGACCCGCTCTGTCGGTGCGTCCGGTCCACCCGTCTGTCTTTGACGTATATCTGTCTCTGACGTATAGTGGCATGGATTTCATTTGGGACGAGGCCAAGAGCGAGCGAAACCACGTCGAGCGTGATTTGCCGTTCGGACTGGCACGTGAGTTGTTCGCAGGGCCAGTGGTCGAACAGGTCGACGCTCGGCGTAACTATGGCGAGATCCGCATGAAAGCAATCGGGGTTGTCGGTGGCTTGCTCATGGCCTGTGTCTTTACCGATCGAGGTGCGGCCCATCGGATCATCAGTCTGCGTTACGCAAGCAGGAGAGAACGGAATGCCTATCGTGCGGCGTACCCGAGCTGACATCGACCGCGAGAAGCTGCTCGCGGATCTGGCAGCCCGGCCGCAGCCAAGCGAAGAGCAAATTGAGCAGTGGGCAGCTGAGGACGGCGATGCTTGGACCGACAAGGAGTTGGCCGAGGCCGTCCCGGTTTACCCGCCCCCGAAGCCCGAAGAGGTGCGCGCGCTGCGCGCTCGGCTGGAGCTGAGCCAGACGCAGTTCGCGCTCATGTTCGGCTTCAGCGTCGACACCGTGCAGCAATACGAACAGGGCCGCCGGGTTCCCTCAGGTCCCGCGTCAACCTTGCTGCGCGTGATCGCCGCGGAGCCTGAGGCTGTCATCCGCGCGCTCGACCCGCATCGCGAGCGCCGACGTGCCGCCGCCCGACTGACCGTGCCGCCAGGCCCAGCCTGAACGTCCCGTCTCGCCGGTTCAACTCTGCGCACGCGGAAACCTGGGCGGCTCATTGGATCTTCCGTGCGGCGAATAGAACGGCCGGGACGGCGATGCCGATGGCGATGGCCCCAACCATCAGCACGATCGTGATGCCCAATGCCAGTGTCTCGGCCACCAATGGCGGCGCGGCGCTCTGCTGCACGATCTGGATGCAGCCGATGGCAGCCCGGAAGGCATAGGCGCCGGGCACCATCGCCACCACACCGGGAAAGGCGAAAGTGGCGGCGGGCGCATGAAAGAACCGGGCGAAGGCCTGCGCCAGAAACCCAGTCATCAGCGCTCCGATGAGCGTGCCGACGATGATGTCGATCCCCAGATGCACGCAGAACGTCCGAGTGGTGTGACTGGCAATGCCGCACACGACGCACGCCCACGCCACGCGCGCCGGGACATTGAACAGGAAGGCGTAGCCGAGCGCTGCCAGGGCCGAGAACAGGGCGTCTTCCGGCACCCCGATCGCTCGTGCCGGCGCTTCCACCGGGATGGTCACGCCGGTCAGCGCCGTGGCGACGAACAGTCCGAATGCGATTGCCGCGGTGACAACGCCCGCGAAAGCCAGGCGGCTGATCGCCAGGGTCATGTGGTTTCGGATCATGTCCAGTACGCCGTTGATGAACGGCACGCCGGGCACGATGATCATTCCGGGCGCGACCAGGCAAAGCGACGGCGTTCCGCTCGCGCCCAGCAGCACGGCACCGCCGCCGATGATGCCGCTCAGGGTGGCGGCGGCGAACGGGACAGTGATCGCATTGACGTGCCGTCGCCCCAGATCCAGGCGCAACCATGTCCCGGCCGCGCCGGCCAGCCACGCGACCGCGAATGTCGGCCAGTCGCCACCGAACAGACGGCTCAGGCTGGCACCGGTCAGACCGAGCGCAGCTATGACGAGCCAGCGTGCGTATTCCGGGGGCCGGTGTTCCGCGGCATCCAACCCGGCCCGCGCCTCCGCCAGACCGAGCCGGCCGCCCTCCGCCTGGTCCACCAGGCGGTTGACCGCGTCGATCGCCGTCAGGCCGACATTCATCGCCGGCACCCGGTGGCCGATCTTGGTGCGGAAATGGTCGCCGGCGACGACGGTGAGCAGCAGCGCTTCGTAAGTCACCATCAGATGGGCTTCGCAGCCGAACGCCGCGGCGAAGCGCATGACCGCAATCTGCACGCCCTCGGTATCGGCGCCGTTCAGCAGCAGCAGGCGTCCGACCAGGAGCGACAGGTGGGCAACGTCCTCGACCTGTGCCGCATCCGGGGCGATCAGGTCCGCCACGCCGCGTTCAGACCGACGCTGGGTAGGCCGGCCCAGGGTAGACAGGCTTGTAGGCCTGGGCACGCACATGGGCGTCGATGTCCGACGGGCGCGCGACGCCGGCAAGGTCGTGGTCGAAGATGTATTCGGCGATCCGCGCGGCGGTGTGCAGCGATGCGTCGAGGATGTTGCTCGTCGGCGGATAGATCAGTCCGAGCGCCAGGTTGGCTTCGGTGACCTGCTCGGCGACGGCACGGGCGGCGACGATGAACATCGCCTCGGTGACCCGTTTGGATTCCGTCGCAAGCACGGCCATGCCCATTGCCGGGAAAATATAGACGTTGTTGCCCTGCCCCGGGACCAGCCGCTTGCCGTCGATCTCCACCGGCGGGAACGGACTGCCGCTGGCGAAGACCGCGCGGCCGCCGGACCACTTGTAGGCTTCCGCCGCCGTGCATTCCGAACGCGAGGTCGGGTTGGAGTAAGGGAAGATGATCGGCCGCGCGTTGATCCGGGCCATCGCCTCGATCACCGCCTGATTGAACAGTTTCGGAACTGTGCTGACGCCGATGATGGCGGTGGGCTTGATGTCCTCCACCGCCGCAACGAACGAGCTGACCGGCGCATGCTCGTGCGCGAACGGCTTTTGGAATTCGGCCATGTCGGTGCGCGACGTGATCATCAGGCCGTTGACGTCGAACAGCCAGTTCCGGGCCCGCGCCTGCTCGACCGGCAGGCCCTCTAGCGCCATCGCCTCGCTGATCAGTTCGGCGATGCCCGTGGCGGCCGAACCGCCGCCGAGAAACAGGAACCGCTGCTCGACAAGTTTCTGCTTTGTGATCCGCAGCGCACCGAGGATACCGGCGAGGGCGACGGCGGCGGTGCCCTGGATGTCGTCGTTGTAGGTGCAGATCTTGTCCCGGTAGCGCTCCAGGATCGGCACCGCGTTGATGTTGGCGAAATCCTCCCATTGCAGGCAGCATTTCGGGAACCGCTCCTGCACCGCCTGCACGAACTCGCCGATGAAGGCGTCGTATTCCGCGCCGCGCACGCGGTTCTGCCGGAGGCCGAGATACAGCGGGTCCTCCAGCAGCGCGTGATTGTTGGTGCCAACGTCGAGCGTGATCGGCAGCGTCAGCTGCGGCGGCACGCCGGCGCAGGCCGTGTAGAGGGCGAGCTTGCCGACGGGGATTCCCATGCCGCCCACGCCGAGATCGCCGAGGCCGAGGATGCGCTCACCGTCCGTCGCCACGATGAAGCGCACGTCCGGCTGCGGCCAGTTGGCGAGCAGCTCGCGCAGCCGCCCCTTCGCCGTGATCGGCAGATAGAGACCCCGCGACGCCCGGAAAATGTGGTCGAATTTCTGACACGCCTCACCCACGGTCGGGGTATAAACCAGCGGCATGAAGGTCGCCGGGTCCGACATCAGCACGGCGTAGAACAGAACCTCGTTGCGCGACTGCAGGTCGGTGAGAAACAGGTATTTCTGCAGGTCGTTGTCGAGCACGGCGAGCTGCGTGTGCACGCGCGCAACCTGGATGTCGAGCGTGTCGGCCGCCGGTGGCAGCAGCCCCTCGATGCCGAGCGCGCGGCGATCCGAGAGCGGAAACGCGCTGCCTCGGTTCAGGTGCGTGTTGCGCAGAAGGTCGGCACCTGTCGGTGCCTGATGGCTGGAGTTGGACATGAAAGTCGGCTCCCGCGTTTGAGGTAGATCCAAATATGCCTATGTTGCGGTGGCTACATACGGCTTGACCATCTTCGTCGGATCGACGACGCGGTCGAATTCCGCCTCCGTCACGTAGCCCAGGTCGAGCGCCGCGGCCTTCAGCGTCAGGTCGTGGTCCATCGCGTGGTGCGCGATCTTCGAGGCCTTGTCGTACCCGATGACAGGCGCCAGTGCAGTCACCAGCATCAGCGAACGGTCCACGTATTCCTGGATCTTCTTCAGATTCGGCTTGGTACCCTCGACCAGAAACTTGCAAAAATTCGTGCACCCGTCGGTCATGATCGTGATTGAGTGCATGATGTTGAAGATGATGAGCGGCTTGTAAACGTTCATTTCCAGATAGCCGCCGGCGCCGCCGAACCCGGCCGCCACGTCGTTGCCCATCACCTGGACAGCGATCATCGTCAGTGCCTCGGCCTGCGTCGGGTTGACCTTGCCGGGCATGATGGACGAACCCGGCTCGTTCTCCGGGATCAGCAATTCCGCAAATCCCGCGCGCGGCCCGCACGACATCAGCCGGATATCGTTGGCAATCTTGTAAAGCGACACTGCCAGCGTCCGCAGTGTGCCGGACAGATGCACCAGGGCGTCATGCGATCCTTGCACGGTGAACTTGTTCGGCGCGCTGACGAAGGGAAGATCGGTCAGACGCGCGATCTCCGCTGCCGCCGCTTCAGCGAACCCGGGAGCCGCATTGATCCCGGTGCCCACCGCGGTGCCGCCGAGCGCCAGCCGATAGACGCCCTTCATGGCGTCGTCCAGCCGCTCCAGATCGTCCTGGAGCATCCCTGCATAGCCCGACCATTCCTGCCCGAGCGTGATCGGCGTCGCATCCTGCATGTGGGTGCGGCCGATCTTGACGATGTCCTGCCATTCGCCGGCCTTTGCCGCGATCGCGTCGTGCAGCGCGCGCACGGCGGGGACAAGGCGCTGCGTCACGCCGAGCCCTGCCGCGATGTACATCGCCGACGGGAACGAATCGTTGGACGACTGCGACATGTTGACGTGGTCGTTGGGATGCACCGGCGTCTTGCTGCCGAGCGCGGTGCCGGCAAGCTGGCAGGCGCGGTTCGACATCACTTCGTTGACGTTCATGTTGAACTGCGTGCCGCTGCCGGTCATCCATACATGCAGGGGAAACATGTCGTGGTGCTGCCCGTTCAATATCTCGTCGGCGACCCGGACTATCAAGGCGTGAATCTTGTCATCGAGCCGCTTCCCGTCATAGTTGGCGTTGGCCGCGGCCTTCTTGAGGATGGCGTAGGCCGTGATCATCTCGCGCGGGATCAGGTCCGTGCCGATGCTGAAATGTTCGAGCGATCGTTGGGCTTGCGCGCCCCAAAGCTTGTCGGCGGGTACTTCGACTTCGCCTAGGCTAT
>Ga0210402_10000741_pt1 | contig 35471 bp, 60 predicted proteins | sample IncBWC7MmetaG_FD_161055 | JGI IMG/M metagenome (GOLD analysis project Ga0210402, IMG submission 161055) | Forest soil microbial communities from Barre Woods Harvard Forest LTER site, Petersham, Massachusetts, United States - Inc-BW-C-7-M | ecosystem: Environmental > Terrestrial > Soil >...
TGATCGCGTTCGATGGCTCGAGTGAGGATGTCGAGCGTCACCCCCACCGGTTCGAATTGAACCGTCCGAATCGCCGGCGCGATCTCCTTCCCCACGTCGATCGACGCGGGCATCGGACTCCAGACATTGAACGCGATCATGCGCTGCGGCGCCGGCAGCCGTCGGCTCAGTGTCTCCGCCGCGGTTTGCGTAGCGCGGTCGAGAATGACCTCCCGCTCTGCGCGGGGCATCCGCCCGAGTACGTTGCGCTCAACACATACTTCTTCTTTCTCTCCCGACGCGCGGCTGACCGCGTGGATTGAGAGAACGCCGTTGGCGCCGCGCTCGGTGTTCCAACTCTTCGTGAACCGCAGCAACGGCCAACGCTCGAAGGCGCGGTCGAGCGCCAGGTCCACGTCGTGGTCGATCACATAGTCCGGCGTCATCGGCACCCCCGCACGAGCGGCCTCGTCGCGATGCGCCGAAGCTTCCCGGCCCACGGGAGCAATCGCCTCGCCGCCCGGTCGATCGCATCGGTCCATACAGAAGCCCGCCCGCGATCATCCCACCGACCCGCGAAGTCCCTCGGGCCCACGACCTCTTCGACCTCGGTATTTCGCCGTGGGTCGCTCACACGAATCTCCCAGAGCCCCATGACGCCGCGCAGCTGATTGAAGTACACGCTCACACGCAACCGACCATGACGAACGAGCGCGTGCTCGAGGATCATCTTGTCGATCGGGTTCAGCGGCTGAATGTCACGCTCCAATAGCATCACGTCTCTCCTCGGTCGTAGGCTTGTCCTTCACCATCCGGCAGGTCTTCGAAGCGCGTGTACCGCTCGAGCCACCGCATCAGCACCGTTTCGTTTGGACCGTTCCGCTGCTTCGCGGCGGCGATCTCCGCGAGCCCTGGCACCTTGCACGCGCCCTTCGTGTAGTACTCGTCGCGGTAGATGAAGAGAACGTTGTCCGCGTCCTGCTCGATGGCGCCGGACTCGCGGAGGTCCGAGAGTTGCGGTCGCTTGTCGCTCCGAGACTCGAGCCCGCGGTTCAACTGCGACAGCGCGATGACGGGGATCTTGAGCTCCATCGCCAGGTTCTTGAGCCCACGCGAGATCATCGCGATCTCCTGCTCCCGGTTGTCCGCGTCGTCCGAACCCGCCATCAGCTGCAGGTAGTCCACGACCACGAGCCCGAGTAGCACCGGGCTCCCGTCGGGGTGCTTCAGCCGGGCGCACTCCGCTTGGATGCGCCGGATCCGCGCGCGCAGGTCGAGCATCGGGATGGACGACTTGTCGTCGAACCAGATCGGCAGCTTCGCGATCTTCTGCGCCGAGGCGGTGAGCTTCTGCCAATCGAGCGGCGCCCAGTTGTTCGTGCGGAGCTTCTCGGAATCGACCCGCGCGTCGCAGCACGTCGCGCGCATGACGATCTGTTCGCGCGGCATCTCGAGGCTGAAGAAGGCGACGCCCTGCGGCAGCGTCCCCTCCTCGACATCCCCTTCGGCCACGTTGATGGCGATCTGTAGCGCGGCGCTCGTCTTCCCCATCCCGGGGCGCGCCGCGATGATCGTGAGTTCGTTCGGGTGAAGGCCGGCGAGGACGCGATCGAGCCGTCGAAACTTCGTCGGCGTACCACTGATGCTTCGCTTGCTGTTCGCGGACTCGTAGAGCTTCCGCATCGCGTCGCGGAGGATGACCCCCGCGCGCTGCGCTCCGAGCTCGACGTTGTCGTGCGCGAGGACGTGGAGGCGCTCCGCCGCCTCCGCCGCGTAGCCGCTCGAGAGCCCGGGCGCCAGGTAGCCCTGCGCCGCAAGAGTGTGGCAGGTGAGGATGACTTGCCGCGCCCGCCAGCGCTGGACCACGATCGTCGCGTGCGCCCGAACGTTCGCGAGGTCGGGGGACGCGAGGAGCAGGTCGGCGAGATAGGACGGCCCCCCCACCTGCGAAAGCCGCTCGGCGTCCCGGAGGTGCGTCCCGACGGTCACGGAGTCGATCGGCTGCCCCTTGCTCGCGAGGACGAAGCAGGCGTCGGTGATGAGCCGGTGCGCCTCGGAGTAGCAGTGCTCGGGCTTCAGGATGTCCGAGACTTCGTCGAGGTACTGAATCCCCCCCACGAGGAGCGCGCAGAGTACCGCCCGCTCCGCCCCGAGGTCGTGGGGTGGCATCCGCCCTTCGAACGTCGCGGGCTCCACATGGGCGTCGCGGCGATCAGCCACTCTTGCCGCCCTTGATCGACCCGAAGACGGCTTCGTAGTCGGCCTGCGCCTTGGCGAGCTGCTCCGTCGGGATCGACGAGCGGATGAGCGGCTTCAGGACGATCGGCGGCGGGGACGCGGCGGGGATGCGCTTCGTCGCCCAGTCGGCGAACTTCCACGCGTTGAGCGCCTTGCCTTTTTCATCGGCGCCGTAGGCGCGCCCGAGCTCCGCGAGTCGGTCGCATCGCTGCTGCGTCGTGCCCGCGTTGCCCTGAGTCTCTTCGACGTCGAGCAGCTTCTGCAGTTCCTTCCCGCGCGGGATCGTGGGGCGCACGCCCGCCCCCTCGCGAACGCCTTCCGCCCACGCTGCGGCGAGGCTGCTCTCGCCGAACGGGTCGGGGATTCGTCGGGTGCCCGAGATTGCCTCGACGACCGGCTCTGGCTCCGGGGGGACCACGGGGGGATCTCCCGGATCGGGACCGGGAACGGGATCGGGGTTCGAATCAATTGCTGGCTCGTGTGAACCAAGTTGCTTCGAGTTTGGTTCATTCTTGCTTCGTCTTGCTTCGCCGGACTTGCGGCCTCCGGCGCGTCCGGCCTCCGCTCGCGCAGCGCGGAGATCGAGCGTCGGTTGGAAGTCCAGGTAGTCGTGGATCTGGTAGCCGCCGCCCTCCGCCCTCTCCCAGAGTCCGACCTTGACGAGGCGCTCGGCGAGCTTCGCGGCGTTCTTCACCGGGTAGAGGACCGAGACCTTCGCCTCGGGAATAAGCCCCGTTCGCTTTGGCTGCCGGTTGCAGTACGCGAGTCCGCACACCCAAAGCCAGCAAGCCTCCGCGCCCGCGGCGAGGAGCTTCGGGTGGTCGGGAGCTCCGTCGTCGATCTTGACCCAGCTCATAAGTTCGCCTCTCTCAACGCAACGGCCCGTTCGATACTCTTCCGTCGCAGGTTGCAGCGAGAATGCGTGACCCTCAGGTTCTCCACCGTGTCCTCGCCACCGAGCGACCTCGGGGTACGATGATCAAGATGAATGTCGTCTGACGGGACGTCCTCCCCACAGATCCCGCACACACCACGGTCCCTTGCTAAAACCGCGCGCACTACGTCACTCGGTATTCGACGACGAGTGCTGCGAGGTCCCCATCCATGAACAAGCCGATACGCTTGCGTCGTCTCGCGTGAGCATGCTCGACAGTGACGGCGCCTACCGGTCTCGCTGAGGCACGTATTCTCTTCGTCGTAGGCGTGTCCGCGTGGACAATGCGTCTTCTTTACGTTTGCGGCCGGGATCGTTCCGCCGCGAAGCGTGTTGATTCGACCAGTCACTTCTTCGAGATGGGCGGGGTTGCAACAGCGCGTGACGCGACACAGGTGGTCCACCTGCAGACCTTCCGTCAGCGCACCATGCGTAAGGAAGTACGCGACTCGATGAGCTTTGACCTTCCGCGGTCCTAGCCGAAAGCTCCCGTATCCCTCGCTCGTTCCCGCTGTCCAAATCCAACAACGCCCAAGGTCTGGTCGGTAGGCTGAGACGGGGCCGTTGCGATCGACCTTCAACCAGAAACGACGCTGAGCATCGGCAGATAAATATTCCCTCACTTTGCGCCTCTCCAATCGCGAATCTCGATCTGCCTTAGATCTTTGATCTCGGTGACACGCCGTCCAGTCACGGTCACGATTCCGCGGTACCAGGCCCCCCGCGCCCCCTCTCCCCACTCGTCGATCAACGCCTGCCTTCCCTGCCGTAGCCCGAGCCGCAACTGCCGCAGCGACCAAAGAGACGCCTTCGCCGTCGCCAGGATGCGGACCACCGACTGCTCGGCGGCGACCCGGACCCCGTGCTTGGCACGCAGGCCAGGCACTGTGCTCGACGGCTCGGGCTGCTTCACGGAGCTGGCCTCTGGCAGAGCACGCGCGGGAGCGGCCCGTAGTGGAGCGGCCGCTGCCGGTTCTCCACCTCCCACCGGAGGAGGACCGAGTACTGCGCGTCGACGGCGTAGGCGGGCGCGAGCCGCTGGACGACCACGACCTCGTTGTCGACCACCGCCCGGACTTCCGCGGTCCAGGAGGTCTGCGGGTACCCGCTGTTGAAGTGGATGCGGCTCGCGAGGCGCGGAGGCCACCGCACGAGCTCGTAGCCGTCCGAGAGGCGCACCGCGGCCGCCGCGTCCCACTTACCGTCTGCTGCCATTACCAGTCCTCCCGCGTCCAAACGCACTGGCCGATCGGCGAGTATTCACGCTGGAATGCCCTCGGCCCCTTGATGAAAGCGACCGACGACAGCCGCGGCGGCAGGTAGACGAACGCGCTCGCCCCAGGCGGCTGCGTCCCCGACTTCACGCTCGGTGCGGGCGCGAGCTCCGCGAAGAGCGACGGCTGGCCAGACTTCCCGTCGGGTTCCTCTGCGATGTTGTAGGGGATGCGCTTCGCCGGGAAGCAGATCGGGAAGTCGAGGGGGATGTTCAGCCCCGACGGCCGTTCCAGCTGCGTCGTCTGCAGCAGCCCCAGGTTGAAGCAGACGAAGATCGCCTGCTCGATCTCCCCCAGGGCCCACGCGCGCGCCACGCGCCACCACCACGCCTTTTGGACGCTCCCCCCTTCGTCCTTACCCCCCGGGGGATTGAGCCACACACGGCCGAACCACGGGCGGGTCAGGCCGTCCTCCTCCCGGGTGTAAAAGCGGGTCGCCCGGACCGTCTCGTTCGCGAGCGCGCACGACGCCGGGTCGAGATCGATCGTCCCGCCGAATAGGCGCCTGCCGGGCTCCACGATCTCCGCCGGCGAATAGTGCTCGCTCGTGAGGGACGAGTGCTGGACGAGCGGCGTCATCGGAAAAGCTCTCCCTGCTCCGGCCCCGACTCCTTGTCGGAGTCGCACGGCTCGGCGACGCAGCGGTCCGGGGGGAGCGCGAGCCCCTTCGTCCAGTCGGCGGCGATGCGCTCTGCCTTCGCCTGCGGGAAGGCCGTCGCGCACGACCGCTCCCCCCAGCCGCTCTCGCCCTGCAGGTAATGGGCGCCTTTTCGAACGAGAAAGACCGCGCTCATGCTTCCCCGAAGAGCGCGCCCTGCGCAGCGACGAGGGGCAAGCAGTGTGGCGAGAACCATATGCGCTCGCGGTTCTTGTTGTCGTTCCCTTCGGCGGCGTAGCCGCGATGTGCCTTCCACGGCACACACGTCCACGTCGCGGGGAAGACGTGGGCCCCCTCGTAGCCGCAGAATGCGACACGCAGGTCCGGGTCGCTTCCGTGCTCGATCGCCCATTCTGCTACGCGGTGCGCGACCGCACCGTCGTCGACGCCATAGAGATCGCCGTCTCGCTCGGCCTCCGGATAGGGAGGGTCTAGGAAGACGCCGCACGGATTCATCCCGCTGTTGCGACTCTTCGTCGTGCCGATGACCGAATCGCCGAGTACGCGCGTCCAATCCCCGCAGCAGACCCGAACTCGTCGGAGGCGCTCGCGGAGCGCGACGAACCATTCGAGGCACGGCGGCTTCTCAGCGCCATGAACGCCGCGGGCGTTGCCGAGCGATGGGAGGCGCGTCGTCCCTGTTCCCTTGCCTCCGTGAGAACTCAGGTTGGGCAGCTTCTTGGTCGGTGGCCTCTCCCCTCTCTCGGGCGCTGCCGCACGGATACCGCGCCCGTGTCCCCGCGTATAAAGGTCGGGCATCTTGCGATGGACGCCCTGTCCGATCCCGTCAAGGTCGGGCCGAGACCCGTTCCCGCGCGACCAGATCTTCGAGCCCCCTACGTGGCAAAACCCGCCGCCAATCCACTGCGACAATCCCCAGACCCACCACCCCGCGATCTTCGCGTCGAAGAAGTCCGGGTCGGTCTTCATCCGTTCGCGGAAGTCGACTTGCGCTACGAGCCAGCGGTGGCGGGCATGGAGATCCGCTTCGTTCACTGGATGGTCGCAGAAGCGCGCGACGGCCTCGGGGTCGGCGACCGTCGCCCTCCAGAAGTTGGCGAGATACGTGTCCGCGTCATTCACGGTTTCGATCTTCGGCACGTGAGGACGGCCGAGAAGAACCGCTCCGGACCCGTAGAACGGCTCCACGTAATTCGGGACGTTGCCGAACGCCTGCCACACGATGTGGGCGGCGCGCGACTTCCCGCCGAACCAAGGGAAGGGTGCTCGAAGCTCAGCGTTCACGCGCGCCCCCGCGTGATCACGATCCGAACGCGCGTCGTCTTCGCAAGCCGGACGCGGATCGGATGTCCCCAGACGAAGTTGATCGTCCGGCAAAGGTCGTTGAACGTCGCGGCGGCTTTCATACGGCTTCCCCCGTGACCGTCGTGACAACGACCCAGTTTATGGCTTGCCCCGGAGGAGCCAGAGGATGAGGCGGAGGAGCACCATCCCGAGCCAGAGCAGGAACGCGAGGAGGTCCAACTTCGATACTTCCATGACCGCCCTTTGCTACGAGCACGCCCGGCACCGCCGGCTCCGCCCACCCCACCGACACCGCGCGCGCGAACGCCTGCGCATCGCGCACCATCTCGCCGAGCCCGCGCCACGTCGCGAGCTCGCGCTCGTCGAGGGACAGGTAGAAACGCTCGAGGGCGGAGACGGTGCTCACGCTACGACTCCTCGTCCAGCTGCTCGCGCAGCTTCGCCACCTTGGCCTCGGCGATGGCGAGCTTCGCCTCGAGCCGGGCGCGCGCTCGATCGCCGCTCTTCGCTAAACGAGGCGGCTTCGCGACCTCGTTCAGCGGCGAGAGGTTCTTCTTCGCCGCGCACACCGGGCAGAAGACACGATCGATCTGCGTCCTCTGGCAGGAGCGGCACTCGAGATTGCCGAAATACATCCAGCCTTCCGCCCACGGCGCCAGCGTCCCGCAGTCGGTGCATCGCCACGTGCGCGGGCTCGTTCCCACGAGCACGTGATCGTCGATCGTCTTGTGCCGGCAGCCCACGGTTCACCCCCGCCTCCCCTTCGTCGCCCGCTCCGCGATCCACTGCGCGAAGGCCGCCGCGTCGTGCGCCTCGCACCACCGCTCGTCGCGCCCGCGCCGCGGGGGCGGCCGCGGCGCCCCCTCCGCCCTCCGACCCCGGCGTTCCTCCCGCCGCACCTCGCGCGCCCCCTGCTGGACGTCCTTGCACGCGGCGCAGTGCGCCCGCTCGATGTCGAACGCCGTCACCGCGCGCGATCGCTGAAAGTCCCAGATGTGATCTGGGCAGCACGGCTGCTCGAGAGGCAGCGCGATGTAGTCCGCCCGATACGGGCAACGGTCCGACCGGCGCATGGGGTCGGGGGTGATCGGCCCGTAGCAACGCGCCTCGTCGGGCCGGTCGGTGAAGAGGACGCTCACTCGGCCTCCGCTTCGAGCTTCTTGATGAGGTCCCCGATCCCGATCCCATTCATCGGGTCGGCGTGCTTGCGAATCGCGGCGAGCGCCCGCACGAAATCTTCGGGGCGCTCCTCGGTCACCGTCGCGAGGACCGTGAGGAAGCTTCCGAGATTCGTCGTCGCGGTGTCCGCGCCAGTCTGCGCGACCTCCCGAAAGATCTCCGCGAGCCGCCGCGCGCGCAGGCGCCGCGCCTCCTCAATCTCGCGCCTCACCCCGTCCAACGTCTTCTCGTCGACGTACGTCATCCCGTCCTCCGGCTTCTCACGATCTCGCTGACGATCGCCTTGCTCTGTCCGTGACTTCGAAACGCGACGATGCTCTGCCGCGTCGGCACCGCGCAGAGCTGGCAGTCTTTGCACGTGAGCCCGTGCGTCTCGTTCGGGCAGAGGACGACCTGCCGGCCCGCCGGGGTCTTCGTCGCATGCGCCGGATGGTCCACCGGGACGACGACTGCGACGGGCGCGATGCCGAGCGCCGCGAGCTCGTCGGCCTGCTCGAGATTGTCGGCCGAGAGGTTGATCGTGAAGCCGGCGCGGACCGCGCGCGCGATCGCCCGCCGGTTGGACACGAGCCAGAGCGCGCGCTCCTGCGGCGATGGGATGTAGCGGGCGCGCTTCGGCAGCGGCTTCGACTCCAGCACGGGGCAGTGCGTGAACGTGAACCCCCGCCGCCCCTTGTTCGCGAGGACGAGCTGCGAGAGCGCGATGGGGTCGATGGCGTCCCCCTTCCCCGGAAGGTCCCCCATCTCGTTGTGCCTCCAGATTTGCCCCTTCCGGAAGCGCGCCACCGCGCGGCAGAACGCCGACCAGCTGAGACCGCGCTCGGGGACGCGCTCCCAATGCATCCTCATCAAACCGAACTCTGCGTAGCACCCCGCGTTCTTGAACGAGCACGAGTCGGGACACGAGCCGCGCGCCGTGCGCGTCGCCGGCATGTCTCCGAGCTTCCGATTCTTCGACGTGAGCGAGAGCGCGACGGAGTAGGCATCGTCGCTCTCGAAGGCTCGGACCTGCGCGAGTTTCGCGTCGGGCGAGAGCTTCTCCCACGTCCGATACTTCTCCTTGCAGACGTTGCACTGGACGTGCGGCGCTCCTGTCTTCGCGTTCGTCTTGAAGAAGGAACGCGGGCGCCGGTTCGCGCACTGAAGGCAGAGGACGCCGTTCGCGTTCTCCCTCGGGCGTTCCCGCAACAGAGCGGCGCTCACGGCGACACCGTCCTTTGCGTGAACGGGATCGGCTTCAGGTCTCCCGGAAGGTAGAGCGGGTGTGAAGGCGCGCCATTCTTGGTGAGACGCAGGCAGTGAAGCCGTCTCATCACTCCGCCAGCATTCTTTCCGCGGAGCATGGCGACGACATCCTCGGCTCTGTTGCCGAGAGCGTTGGTCCCCCACGCGCAGATGACGACGTCCGCATCCGAAGTGCCGTCGATCAGATGCGCGTCGTTCTCCGGCCCGATCGGGTCAGGCACCTTCGCAAGCGCCCGCGGATCGGTGCTGCGCCAGGCATAGAGATTGAGCATCCGGTAGGTGCCGAAGCCCCAGTCGCGCGCGAAGGCCTTGCACCGCCTGATCGTTGGGTCGTCGATCACCTCGTCGGCGGTGCTTGGGTTCAAGCCGATGAAGACGGCGATCCCCCTGGCGAACAGGGGGGCGTCGTCGAGGCGACGCTCGAGGACGTAGCGCCAGCTCCGGCAGGGCGAGAAGACGGCGCTCATGCTTTGCCCTTTCGGACCGGCGCGACGTGGAGGACCGCGACGACCCGGGCCCCCTCCACCTTCCGGAGTTCCCGGACCGTGACCCGCCAGCGGTCGTCGCCGAGCCAGACGACGTCGCCGACGGCGGGGAGGATGGGACCGTTCGGCCACCACTCGTCGAGGACCTCGCCGCGCCGCGCATTCTCCGGCGTGTCGTTGTCGCCGCCGGCGTGAACGAACGTGATGAAGGGGGGCGTGGGGCTCGCCATCAGCGCTCCTCCACGAGGAAGCTGAACCCATCGACCACCGCGCTGAGCGGCCGAGCGAGCCGCTCCGGCAGGTAGTGCCAGACGTACCTCAGCTCGACGCCGAGCAGCCGCTCGGCCGCGCGTAGCGCTTCGAGCGACCCCGCCGCGAGCTCGCGGCCGTTGGCGTTACTCAGTACGTAGTGCTCCGTCTGTCCGAGCGGTTCCTCCCACGCGGTGCAGACGCGCGCCTCCTCTTCGGGGATCGTGGCGCGATGCATCTGCATCTGATCTTTCGCCCATGCACGATGCGTCACGAGGCCACCTTCCACTGCGACGACGGCCGCCCGCTCGCCCTCATCTCCTCGCGCAGACAGCCGCACGATCGAACCTTCGCCGCCCGCAGAAGCCTCGCCTGGACCGTGCAGGTCCCGCCGCACGCGCAGGCGCACCGCCAAAGCGCCTGCCCGTCGCCCGTGCGACCCGCGCGCTCCACCGGCCGCAGGCGTTCGACGGAGGGGGGCGTCGCGCCGCGCGGCCGCCGGGGGCGGCGCTCGACCGGCGGGAGGAGCACGAGATCGACCCGCTCGTCCCCGATCCACGCGATCCCCTCGGCGGTGAGCGCGAGGACGCCCGCCTCCGCCCGGGCGAGCCCCTCGAGTTCCAACCACGGGCCGAGACTCTCCGCGTGCGCGTACGAGACCCCGCGCGCGACGGAGAAGCGGACACACTCCGATCGCGTCCGCGGCGCGGTGCGGAGGAAGGCCGCGAGGGGCCGCGCCCACTCCCCCCACCGGGGGTCGCTGGAGGGGGGAGCATTCATCGGCGCCCCCGCTCTTGGATGGTCTTGAGCAAGTGCTCGCCGATCGTGGACGCCGTATCTCCGACGCCGTACGCGACCTCGAGGTTCGTTTCGAGATCGCGGATTGTCCCCGCCCGTTGCGCGTACCGCTCGCTCACTCGGAGCCCCTCGAGCGGCACGCAAGCAGGACAGAAGAACTGCGTCCCGCCGGGGGCGACACGCGATCGCCAGCCCGTCTCGCACGCCTTGAGCACGATCGACGTGTCGAGGTGAAACGGGATGCTCACCGACGCCGAGGAAGGGAGCCCGACCAAGTGGCAGCGGCTGCACGCCACAGCGCGCGCGTGGAGCGTGACGAGGGCGTCCATCACTGCGCCCGCTCCCCGTCGAGCACTTCCACCACCGCCAGCACCGGCAGCATGACGAGCACCACGAACAGCCCGCCCGCCACACCGCACGCCGTTGCGGCTACGCGATTAGCCACACTGCGCGGAACCCGGCCCCTACTTGCACGTTCGCCAACCATAGCGCCTCCTTCGATTGGACCCGCGGACCTCGCCCGCTGGGATACTGCACCCTCGCCGCGCGCGCCCTTTGGACGCAGTCGCCGCGACTATGGCTATCGTTTTAGCCGATCACCCCATGCGTTCGTCTCATCTCTCTCGCGTCTCCGTTTCGGCTGCGTGTCGCGTGATCTAGAGTCTGCTTTGGACATCACCGGATTGTTTGGACTAATGCATGTTGAAGCCGATGAGGAAGACGCGACCGCCGAGCGTGACTTCCTTTTGGAACGCGACGGACCAGTCGTCGGCGCGGTCGCGCTCCGCTTTGAACCGGCGGACCTGGCGAGGCTTCCGCTTCTCCGCCGCGCGGAGGTTCAGGAAGCAGCTCCGCGACGGCTGCTCCTCGAGCACCGCGCGCTGCTCCTCGATGAACGCTTCCAGCGCATCCTTCAGCGCGGCGCGCGTCGCCTCGTCGAAGTAGCGCTCCCACCCTTCGTCGCGCACGGCGTCGGCGTGCAGGTGCCGGATGCGGTCGTAGATGTGCCGCGCGACGTGGCTCGGGAGTCCGGCAGCGAAGATGACGCCGTGGAAGCCGCGCGGTGGCGTCTTGCCGGCCACGAAGCCCATCCCGCGGAAGCAGTCGTCGTAGACGAACGGCGCCCAGCGCTTCCCGCACGGGCACGGCTGCCAAAGTCTGCGCGGCTGGACGGGGTCCTCGTCGGCCGATGGGAGAAGCGCGTACGGCTCCGCGTCGTCGCGCCGCTCGGGCCCGCGCCCGTGGCAGAAGCCGCACGGCGGCGGCGGGCGTTCTCGCCAAAGAGCGGGCATCAGGCCGCACTCCCGGGCTTCTGCTTCGGCGAGAGAAACCCTTCGGTGAGGAAACCCGGCTCGGCCGCCCGCACGGCGTCGAGGACCTCCGCCGCCGCCCCGTCCTCGCCGGAGCGCTGGACCACGTACTGAAGCGCGGGGCGGAGGCATCGCCGCAGCTTCGAGATCTGGGCGTCCTGCGTCTCGATGTGGCGCGCCATCCGGTCGTCGTGACGGACCTGGGCGCTAACCACGGCTTTGCGGTGAAGCGTGGCCGACTTCCGGACGTCGTGCGCGCGATCCCTCAGAAGCCGGGAGCGTTCGACGCGCATGCTTTCCTGCAGCGCCTCCTTTTCCCATTCGAAGCGGTCCCGTTGCAGTTTCAGGAAGGCGCGGAGCTCGGCGGCCGCCCAGTGCTTCTTCGCCGGCGGCACGATGACCGATTGCGGCTTTGGGCGCTCGGCCAGCTCCCGCATCATCTCCGCCTCGAGCTCGGTGAGGCGCCGGCCGCCCATGGGGCCGTGCCGCGGGAAGACGGTCACGCAGACGAGCGTCCCCTCGTCCTCCCCTTTGACGACCAGGATGCACGGCGGGTCGGCGATCTCGTACTGCCGCTGGCCGAGGAGCGTCTTGTCGGGGAGCCGCGTGGCCTGCTCCGCGTGCTCTTCGAGGTAGTGCCTCGCCTTCACGTAGCCCCACTCGGGGGCGACCCGGTCGACGAAGCGCTCGACCGCGTGTTCGGTGATCGCCATCTTGGGCATCAGCTGTCCTCCTCGTCATCGACACGGGCGACGCCCAGGTGAGCGCCGAGGTTCAGGCCGACGCTTGGCGTCGACCCGTTGGTTTGGACTACGCGGCGCTTTCGGGCGCGGCGCGGTTTGGAATCCGGTGGGGCCGCCCTCCGGACGAACACGAGCAGGTTCGGCAGCGCGGAGAAGCGCCCGCGCGGCCCGGTGAGCAAGACCATCACGCCGTCGAAGCCTTGCACCCTCCACTCGCCTTTCTCAAAGGCGTGGGTGACGACGTCGCCGACGAGGATGTCCTGCCCCGAGTACTTCATGCGGCGGCTCCGAGGTGCGCCTCGACCTGGGCGAGGACGTCGGGTGGCACGTCGAAGAAGGAGAGCGCCCCCTTGCACGGGACGAAGGGGATCGGGCGGACGTTCTCGAGGACGAACCCCCACTGCTCCGGGAAGTGCCACCGCCACTCGAGACCCGCCGGATAGCAGCCGACGTGGAGTGCCTCCTGCGAATCGCGCGGGGCGATCACCTCGACGAGCTTCGCGATGCCGACGATCCCCCCGCGTTCGGTCTCCTTCCAGCCTGGCATCCGCTGGGCGAGCTTCGCGTCGACGTTCTGCGCGAACATGAGCGCGTCGAAGTGTTCGTCTTCGGTGCAGCCCTTCGCTGCGTGGATGAGGAAGTCGCCGCGGAAGGGCGTACGCCAGCGGCGATTCTCGATCGACTTCCCGTTGAGGACGAGCCACGCCCACGGCTGGCGCAACGACAGGGCCTTGATGTAGCTCACGCGATTTGGACCTTCTCGTCAACGATCCCCGGGGAGAAGCCGACGAACCCGGACGGCGGCGGCGCCGCTTCTGCCGGCGGCACGAAGCCAGCGGCGCGTAGAGCCGATTCGATCTCGTCAGCGTACTCCGCGTCAGCCTCAGACCCATGGCTCCCCGCACGTCGGCGCTGCGCATATTCGTAGAGAATGTCTTGCGCACAAGGGTCGTCATACGGGACAAGGACGACTCCTCTGGTCGTGTCCCTTATATATTGCAAGGCCGCCAGCAACCAGGTGGTCTCGTCGCCTCGTCCTCCCAGCCTAGTGTTACACCGAAGGCACAAAAGCCCACGGAACCTGCCGGTTACATGGTCATGATCGACGCAAGGAAATGGGTTCTTGTGGACCTCGCCAGGCATGTGTTCTGGAGAGAATGGCAACGAGCAGATAGCGCACTTGTTATCTTGCGCTGCGAGCACCTTGTCGAATCCAGCCCTGTTGATCCCGAAGGCACGAATCATTTTCATGTAGAAAGCGTTCGGCGCACACGCCTCGCACCAGAGTTGGCTTCTGCTGGTTGGCTGATATTCTCCCGCGCAGAATTCGCACGCACGCGGCACCAGGCTCTTGCGGGTGTGAGCCCAGGTCCTCCCCATCGGGGCTTTTTCGTCGATGAGATGCTTGGTCATGTTCGCTCCTGTTCAGAAAGGAATCTCGTCGTCGCCGCCACCACCCAAGCCCTCGTCGAAGTCGTCCTGCGGCAGGGGCGCGTTGCCACCCCCACCGCCTCCGCCCGCGGGCGCGCGCTGGCCGCTCCCTCGGCTTCCACCGCCCCCGCCCTGGCTGTCCCCGCCGCGGCCGCCGCCGCAGAGAACGACGTTCTCGACCTGCACGTCGGTCGCGTAGCGCTTCTCGCCGTTCTTCTCGTAGGAGCGCGTCTGCAGCCGCCCCTCGACATAGATGCGGTCTCCCTTCTTCAGGATCTTCGCGAGCCCCTCGGCGCGCTTCCCCCAGCAGACCGCGGTGTGCCAGTCGGTCTGTTCCTGCCGGGTGTTGTTCTTGTCGAGGTAGGACCGCATCGTCGCGATGCGGAGGTTCATGACCGCCTGTCCGCCGTTGAGCATCTTGAGCTCCGGGTCGGCGCCGAGGTTCCCCAATAGCTGGACCCTGTTTAGACCTTCCGCCATGTCAGCCTTCCTTTGGCGGCGCGATGCCCGGCCGCATGTTCGTCTGCCCGAGAATCGCGGCGTGCCAGTTGGCGAGCGCAGCGGCGGAGGAGATCGTGTGGTGGAGCGCCTTCTCCACGTTCCCCGCGAGGTGAGCGGTGAGCGCCTTGCCCGCGAGGTACCCGATGAGCCAGAACCAGTCGGACGGCTCTTTGCCCCCGTCGTGGTCGGAGCCCCAGCGTTCCCGCTGATGCGCGACCTCGAGCTTCACGCCTTCCACGAAGGACGTCGTCTCGGGCGTGTTGAGCTTCGCTTCCAGATCGGCGATCCGAGTCCGGAGCCGGGCCTTCTCGCACTCGTGGCAGAGCGGCGGCTCGGTGGGCTCGCACCCGTCGTCGAGCCCGATGCCGTGATGGCAATCGACGCAGTCCGAAGTGTCGGGGTCGTAGTCGATGTCGTCCCGTTCCTCGTCGCTCACGTTCCCTCCAAGCGTTTGAAGGAGACGACCCAGACCCACGGATTCGAGGACCACGGAGCGCGGGACGCGTTGATCTGGTCCCAGAGCGTCGCGTACGCCTCGACCGCGGTGCTGCCAACGTCGTCGCCGCGAACGCCTTGCACACCGAAGATCGACCCGTTCGGGAGTCGGAACTCGTGGATTCCCTCTGCGCGCGCGTCCTCTTCCGTGATCGCCTGAAGCCGCTCGACGCGGACGCTGGTGATCTCGAGCGTGATGCGCGATTGGTGTCGGCGCATAAAGATCGACGGGGTCCATCGCATTGGGTCAACCGGGACTCGCTTCCCGGTCTGCGGGTCGTTCGTGATCGGCTCGCCATCGGCACGGTAGACGAGGCGATGTCCGTTTCCGGTGAGTAAGGCCCACGTCTCGCGCACCCATAGATGATCGCCAGGGAGGCCGTATGGGCACCGGACGAACGACGATGAGCCCCCCGCCTCTGCCCCCGCAATCCACCAAAGATCGTTCGGCTGAGTGCCGATAACGTCCTTCGTGACCGCAACTGATCCTCCCGCACCACGCACGATTCGGCGGGTCTGCGTCTTGGTCCCATCGAGTATCGCGTGGACCATCGGAGCGCTGAAGAGAATCGGCCTGGTCTTCACGACGCCGCCCCCGGTCCTTCGAACTTGATCCGCGCGATCTCCTCCTTCGTCGCCCCGGCCTCCGCTAGTTCGCGACGCAGGAGTCGTTCATCGCTCGTGTGGACGATGACGGAGCCGCCCTCGCGCAAGGCTTCGAGCGTCGCGCGGCAGAAGGAGTCCTCCGCCTTGGGACGGGGGCTCACGGTCCGCCCTCGTAGCGCATGGCCGCGAGTTCGGCGGGCAGTTCCCGGACCTCCACGCTGCCGAGCGGCCAGCTCTCGCGCGCGAGCCGCGCCTCCATCTCCTCCTTCGTCCCCTGCTCGTAGCGGGGCCCTGGGATGCCTGCGCCCTGACCCCAGTGAGGTTCCTCAACACGCACGCCCGCAAGGGACGATCGCCCAAAGAACCAAAAGCCCCATCGCTTCGGGGGCGGCTCCGCGATGCCGGTCTTCCCCGCCGACGTTATCGCGGCCATCTGCACCTTCAGCCGCTCGACGTCGGTCTCCAGATCCACCACGCGCCGGTGGAGCGCTGGGATGTCCACCGAGACGGAGTAGATGAGCCCGCAGCGGCAGTGCCACACCGCACCGCTCGGGCCCCCGAGGGCAACCTCCGAAAGCTTGGTTCCGCATGCGCACTTCATCGCTTCGCTCCCTTCACGACGCCGCCTTCACCGGCGAAGGCGCCCGCCAGTTGCTCTTCGCCCGCTCCGTTAGGATGCGGACGCGCATCTTGTAGATGGCGTCCTCGAAGGATTCGGCGTTCACGCCCATCCAGCTGACCGGGCCCTTGCTTCCTCCGAGGTCGATCGCCGGCTTGAAGTCGAAGGAGACGAACGACCGCGTGACGACGAGCGCCGGAAAGAGCCTCGATCGGAACCGCCCGCGCGAGAGCGTGAGCGTGCAGGCTTGAGGCCCTTCGTCGAGTTCGATCGTGTCTTCGCGCTGAGCGAGATCCTCCTCGTCTCCGATGCGCTGGCCGGGATGCCCAAACGGATGCCAGGCTCCACGGCGCCAGGGCGCCGCACGCCGGCTCCATTCATGAGCGGGGGCGAAGACGTCCCACCAAACGGCCCAGTCGAAGATCCGGAGCGAGGTCTCGTACTCTTGGAACGCCACGGTCTGCACGCCGAGCGCACGCAGCACGGCGCGGATCTCGCGCGCCACCTTCCACGACTGGAAGCCGAGGTGAAGCCCGACGGGCGGGACGCACGCCTGGACCTTGACGAGGTCCTCGCCGTCGAGACTCCCATCGCCTCCGATCGCAAAGCGACCGCTCGGGAAGAGGACCTGCGCCGAGAAGTGACCGACGCCCGCGACGTGGAGGTGGTACTCGCGATTGAATCGTTCGCTGCCCTCCTGCGCAGCGCGGTCGATCGTGTGGAGACGGAAGGGTGGCTCGTGCTCGGTCATGGGGTTCCTTTCTTCTTCGCTTCGTTCTCGAGCGCGCGCTTGCGGCGTCGCTCTCGTTTGGCCTCTGCGGCAGAGAGCCGCTCCGCCGCTCCCGCGCGCTCGACGAATTGCATCGCGTCGCGGTGATCGTCCGACGGGACGACGAGCGCGCCACGCTCGGGGGCTGGCCGCCGCCGCACCGCACGCACCGCACGCACCTCCTCGACTTCCGTCCCGACCGTGAGGCCGGACTGCGCGATCGCCCGGTGAAGATCTGCGACCGGATCTGCGTTTCGGACGGTCCAGTCCGTGCTCTCCGCCCGAGTAAGCGTGACTCGCCCTTGCTCTTCGTCGCGCAGCTTTCGGCGGAAGATCCGCTCGCGCTCGTCCTCGATTGTGGACAAGCTCGCCGCGGCTCGCTCCCGCGCCTCGCGCTCTTCCTCCGGAGAAAGCGGAGGGAAGAACTCGCGCCGAGGAGGCCCGGACTGGACGAGCCCGGCGAGACCGAGCGACGCCAGCGCGAGCACGACTCTGGACCGCAGCGGGATCACGACGTCTCACTATTGCGACTGGCTACCTGATTAGCCAGTGCTGGCGCGACAAGAGACGCCATCTTGATGGCCCGAATTCCCGACGAGTACACCGCAGCCCGAATGGGCTGACCGTTCGGCGAGAGACCGTTCGGGGCGAGCGCGGCCTCCATCCCTTCGACCGCCGCAGCGCACTCGTCGATCGCATACTCACGCACGCCGAGCATCGCGCTAGCGAGTGACTCGACCGCGGCGGCGCGCGCTTGCTTCGTCTCGTCGAGCGAGAGGGGGGAGAGCGGGCCGAGGAGTCCGTCGAGAAACCGGGAGGCTTGCAGACGCGCGCTCGCGGAGTATTGCTGCGCCATCCGGAGCTTCGCCTCGGCGACGGACGTCGCGGGCGGATCTTCCGCGGACGGGGCCGGGAGGCCCGCGACGGTCGCGAGCAATTCCTTCGCGCGCGCGACTCCGTCGGGAGAATTTCGATAGCCGATCGGCCTATTCGGGTCTCGCTCCTCGGGGATGTAGACGTCGGAGGATGCTTCCGTCGCCGCCGCGCGCTCGTCCACCTTGGCCCGTTCCTCCTCGACTTCGATGTACGTCCCGTCGTGCGTCGTTCGTTCGCGCGTCATGCTTCCTCCGGTATGGTGTTCGGGTCGCAGAGAAGTTCGCCCTCGTCGTTGCGTTCGCGCGCGCAGTCCGGTTTCCCGCAGCCCCGGCAGGGAACGCCGGCCGCGCGCTCGTACTTGATGATCGCCGCGAAGAGCCGAGCCTTGTCGGCGATGTGGCAGTCCACGCTCGCCGCCTCGTAGGCGCACTCGAGGAGATGGTCGATCGCGGTGGCGACGGCAGCCTCGCGATGGATCCGGGAGAACGCCAAGCCGAGCGGCTCCGTGACGTCCTCGGCGCTCCCTTGCGCGAGACGGCACGCTTCGGTGATGGCCAGTTTCTTCGAGTAGCGGCGCAGCGCGCGTCCCATGTCGAACGGCGCGACGCTCCAGTGCTCGACATTCCCGTCGACATCATACGAAGCGCAGGCGACGAACTTGCCGCCCGGCCCTTCGAAGGTGAAGGTCCTCGCCACGTCGTAGAGACAGCGCAGTCGCTGAAGCTCGGCACCCTCAGCGGCCTTACGCGCCTCGATCGCCGCCTGGCACCCCTGGCAGTACCCGGGGCCCAAGGGCCACGTCTCCTGGTGCTCTTCGCACCATCCGGTCTCGTGACGGTCCGACTCCTGCGTCATGCACCCTCCTTCGGTTTCAACCGCCGCTCGATCTCGTCCACGAACGCGGACGGCGGCAGGTCCTCGCCTGCGCCTTCCTCGAAGATCAACGACGTCCAATCTTCGTGGTCCGGCCCCTGGACCACGAACGCCCCGATCGTGACGTTGTGCTTCTGAATCCCAGAACATGGGATCCGCCGCGCGAGCTCGGCGCGGACTTCCGCGAACCACCGGACGGGCGCGACATGGCCGCTGACGAGCACCTCCGCGTCGCGGTGCATGATGCTGAAGGTCGAGGTCACCGGACCGTCCTCGCTCGGGCACGCGCCGCCTTTCCCTACGCGCTTGGCTCCGCAGAGCCGGCAGGTCCCGAGGATGATGCCGCGGCATCGGCACTCCGCCTTCGGGTCTCCACCGTCGCGGTGCCGCGCGCACCCCTGGTCGGCGCGGAGAACATGGCCGCCGGCTCGTGCCGCGGCGAGCTGTTCGCGCAGCAGCTCGACCTCCGCCGCGGACTTCGCCAGTAGCTCGAGGGGGTCCTGAAAGAGCTTCGCCGCGTCGAGCTCCGCGGCCAGCTCGCACCCCGGCCGGTGCCGAACCGCGTGCCCCATGACAGGCGCCGTGCTCGCCACATCCTCCATGACCTCGGCCCGGCAGCACGGGCACTCCCGCCAGGAGCCCGGCCGGTGCTTGGTCATGAAGGCGGAGTCCGGATGGCCCCACTCGACGCGGCGGAGGATCTCGAGCGCGCGGCTCATTTCCCACCTCGACATTTCGGACAGCAAAGCTTCCGGACGAAGATCCCTAGGAAGCCGTAGCCCCGCGCGAACTCCCAGCCTGCGGGTAGCGACCTCGGCGTGGGAATGTCGTTGGTGATTGTCACGTCGACATCGGCTCGAGCTTCGCAACTGTCGCAGACGATCACGCCCTTCACGAAGATCACGGTACGACCTGATCTTTCAGCGCATCCGCGCACTCCGCCCCGGTGAGCGGGAGCCCCTGGTCGTGGAGCGATTGGAGCGCCGCCGCCGCGGAGAGGAGCGTCCCGTTGCGGAGCGCCTTTAGCGTCCCGCCGACGAGCGCGATCGCGCGCTCCGCCCGGTTCTCCCCGCGAAGCTCCCCGAGCGCGGTGATGAGCTGAATCGCGTGCTGCCGGGCATCGTCGTTCACGTTGGCAATGAAGTCTTCTTGTTCGGTCATTTCCTCTGCTCCTTCACGTGCTCCACCGGAGTCCGGTCCTCCGGGTCGCCGTTGTAGTTCACCGTCACCTCCTCGCCGGGCAGGATGGAGTGCCGAGCGAAGAAATGGAGCTCGCGACTCCGGATGCGAGACCGGTAGACGGCGTTCGGGCGGTAGGCGTGGTTGACGAGGCTCCCATACCCGAGCGCCAGCGCTCCCGTCGCAGGGTCTCCCCACTCGAAGACGTAGAACTCGAGGACGGGACCAAGAAGCGCGCGCATCGGCGCGACGATGACCGGGCACGCCATCACGAGCTCGTGGCAGGCGAAGCGGCGCGTCGCGTAGACGCCACGGCCCTTCGAGTTGCGTCGGACGACGAGCCCGGTCACGGCCGACTCTCCGGAGCGGCCGGCAGCGCGCGCGCGTCCTCTGCGCGCTCCCGTTCGATCTCCGCCGCCTCGTTGTCGATCCAGGATTCGAAGAGGTCGAGGACGGCGCCCGCCGTGTTGCCGACGAATTCGTGGTGCCGCGAGCCACCAATCACGTAGCAGTGAAGATGCAGTTTCCACTCCGGCTGGTCCCCCGCGCGGTGCTCCCAGACGTTCGGGTAGGACCGCACGATCTCGACGGCCCCCTCGTACGACTTGCAGTGGGGATCCTCGGCGAGATGCCTCTCGATCATCACGAAGAGGCGCTCGCGCAGCGCGTTGAGTCGCTCCTCATGCAGCGCGGTGAATTCGGCGGCGCTCACGACTGGCCTCCCTCGAAGAAGATGGGGCTCGCCTGGACGGGCCAGCCCTTCGTCGCGAGCTTCAGCGACCGGAGCTTGCTCACCGCGTTCTGGAATCCGCTGGACGTCCGGGAGTAGTTCGTCGCCGCGGAGAGCTGGTCTTGGTCGAGCGGGTCTGGGTGCGCGATGCAGAGCGCCCTCAGAATCGTGCCCTCCGCCTTCGGCAGGCTCCGAACCCAGTAGTCCACGAGATCACGCCCGGTCGGCATCGGGGCGACGGCAAGCCCCAAGTCCTCCGATTCGCGCCCCCCGTCGGCGGTGACCCGCACGTTGTCCGCGCCCCCCTCCGCGAACCCGAGGGAACGAAGCCGGCTGAGTGCGTTCTGGAAGCCGCTCGACTTGAACGAGTACCCCGAGAGGACCGCGAGCTGCGCGGCCGACGTCGCCTCCCCTTCCCTCTGCGCGAGCACCGCGAGGAGGGCGCGCTCGCAGCGGCCGAGTCCCCCGGACCGCGCCTCCTTCAGCGCTTCCTTGAGGGTGGCCTTCTTCGGCGCGCGGAGAATCTCCGGCATCGGGCGCCCGGACGCCGACGGACGCCCCTCGAGCGCTGCGACCCGCGCCTCGAGCTCCCGCACGCGTTCCGCGAGCCCGCCCTCCGCCGCCGGCGCGCGCTCGACCTTCACGAGGTGCGGCGCGTCGAGCTTCTCCCCCGCGGCCGCCCGGCGGCAGAGCAGGATGACCGTCTCCATCCCCGCGACGCGCTCGAGGACGAGCGCCTTCGCCTCCTCGTCCGCGGGGAGCGTGTGGGTGAGTGCGCGCATCTGAACGAGCGCGGCCGCGATGGGCGGCGCGAACGGGCTCCCCGCGGGCACCTCGGGCTCCTTGAAGCGGCGGCGCTTGGCGCTCACGGCCCGTCTCCCATCTCGCGCGAATGCTTCGTCGGCGCGCGCCGATTGAGCCCGCCGCTTCGCTCGATGAACCACGTCGCGTTCGCCAGGCGCCAGATCTCGTGGCGAATCCTCCGGAGCTCCGAGACGAGGCAGAGGAGAGCGAACCCGAAGAAGAGCATCGCCGCGCCAGCCATGAGCCTGTCACCGTCGTTCATCGGCCAACCTCCGCGCGCAGGAACCCTCGGTGTCCGTGCCGGTCCTGCGCCATGTGAGCCCGCAGCCCGTAGAGCGTCATGATGGGACGGCACAAGCCAATCGCGACGCAGCGCCCGCAGAAGTACGGCCCAGTGCGCTTTGGCGAGAACCGGCTGCGCCGCGAATGCCCGCGGCGCGGCTTCCCCATGACCGAGCGGATGATCTGCTCGTCGAGGTACTTGAGGAAGTCCCGGAGCTCGTCGGTCATCGAAATCTTCGTCTCGAAGGAGTAAGAACCCACGGTGGACTCGACGACCCATTCGGGCTCGGAGGTCTTCGGCACCTGCTCGTAGGTGGCCGTGCCGTCCTTGAAGACGACCTCGTGATCGCCGATGAACAGGCGCGCCTTGCTGAGATCGATCGTGGTCACGAAGCACCTTTCGGCTTTCTCCCGACTTGCTCTCCCAGAAACTCCCCTGTCGCCGAGAACCGCTTGTCACCCGGCCCGTACGGCACCGGGTCGCCTTCCGGAGTAGAGAAGCCCCGGATCACGACCGTGGCGGTGCCAGGCACCGGCTGCTCCACGTGCTTGCCGGCCGCCGTCGGCGTCCCGAGCCTGGGGTCCACGTGCTTCAGCGGGTCGTGCCCCCGGTCCTCCTCCACCCCGCAGTACGGGCACGGGAGAAGCTGGTAGAACGGCGCTCCCGCGCGGAGGTCCTCCACGGGAGCGGAACCGAACGAGAGTCGGCGCGCCAGCATCCGATCGTCAGGGTCTACCCAGTATCGAACGCCTCCGACGGACAGAACGAAACATGCGATGGCCGTCACGACGCCCTCTTGAGCGGGATGACCTCGCCGACCGCCTCGGTGTCTTCCGTGAGGACGCCCGGCTCCTCCCCGTCGTCCGGGTCGTCGTCGGGCGGGTCCCCCCAGAGAGACTCGACCTCGTCTTCGAGCTCGGCGACGCGCGCGGCCATCGCCTCGAGCGCGGCGACCGTGTCGCGGTGGGCGCGGTAGTTAGCCCAGAGGCCGAGCAGGATGGCGAGATTGAAGGCGAAGTCGCAGAGAAAGGCGATCACGTCGCCACCTCCCTTCGTCGGTGCGGGTGGCTGAAGCCGCAGGAGCCGTCGCAGGCGTCGGCGTCCGCCGGCGGGGCCGCCGCCAAGCATCCCGGGCACCGGAGCCAGCCCTTCCCCTCGCAGGTCTGGCACGTGTCGGTCGGTTCCTCGGGGTCGGCGCATGGGCAGGAATCGTCCCCGCAGTCGTGGAAGCCTCCCGACCCGCCGCAATCCCAGCAGGTCGTCGAGCCGTTCCCGTCGCAGGTGCACGGCGGGTCTGGCGCGGCGCCGGCGGGGACCTCGGCTCCCGCGATCTCGACCACGCCCTCCGACGCAAGCCGGGCGACGGCGAGCCCGCTCTGCTCGTTGATGGCGGCGACGACGTCCTTCGCGCCGAGTGGACCGTCGGGAAGGAGCACGGGCGGCTCGTGGGGGGATACGGAGACCGAGCGTGCCATCACCTCGGCGAAGCGGCGCTCGCGGGCCGCATCCTTCGAGTAGCCCGCCGGGGAGCTGATGAGCGCGTTCGGCACGTAGATGTCCGGGGTCGCCGGGGGCACCGCCGCGAAGCCCTTCCGGCGTTGGACGACCGTCGCGTCCGGATCCACGTAGGCGAGGATGGCGGCGATGCGACGCTGCTGGTCGGCCGGCTCCCCTCCCACCGGGACCCAGTCCCAGACGGGCTTCCGTCCGCGGACGATGACCCCGATGACCGTTCCGGCCGTGTTGCGCTCGGCCGCCTGCCTTCGAACGCAAAGCTCGCCGCGGACCGTGCGGAGGTCGCCCGCCTTCGGCTCCGGACGTGCCCGGTTCAGTGAGAACGAGGGGCGGGTCACGAGGCGCCTCCGGCCGCCCATTCGGAGGCGAGATGGAGGACCGCGGCGCGCGCGGGGAGCCCCCGACCTAGGACACCGAACGCCCCCTCGAGCCAGCTCCCGGACCCAACGAAGAGCCCTCGGGGACCGACCAGAAGACCTCGCGATCCGTTTCCGAACAGTGTGCAGGAATCCTGCTGACTGGTGCCGACTTCTGCAGACTTCTGCAGAGACGCACTTTCACCCTCACCCTTGTTTGTCCGTGGATCGTGAGTAAACGACGGATTCAGGTTCCAGCGGGGTAACTCCTGTACGGGTTCAACTCCCGTCCTTCGCACCGCAACCGCCTCGACCTGTTCACTTACTGTGCGGGAAACGTCCGCAATCGTTGAGCTTTCGATCGCTTCAATCCGCTCAGGCGGCCCCTCGTTCGAGGGGCCGGGGGCGGGTGGCAGCGCGAGCGGTTTCGGCGTCGGCGGGAGCGGCCTGGCGTTGACCCACTGCTCGGCCTGGCGGCCGCTGGCGTGGACGTACTTGTTCGTGGTCGTCACCTGCTTGTGACCGTGGAGGAAGGCGACCGCGGTGAGGGGGGCGCCGGCGTCGATCAGGTGAGTCCCGCGGGCGTGCCGGAAGTCGTAGGGAGCAACCCGGAGATCGATGCCCGCCTTCTCGCACGCCTTGGTGATCGCGACCCGGTAGTCGTGCTTCCCGAAGATGAGCCCGTCGGACCGAGAGTGCGGAAGGTGCTCGAGCTCCTCGGCAGCGATGGCAGAGATCGGCACCTTGCGACCGAAGCGGTTCTTGTCGATCTCGTCCCGGATGACGAACGACATCTGCCCCGCGGCGTCCGTCTCGAGATCCGTCCAGAGCGCCTCGTCGAGCGTCGCCGGACGGAGCCCTGTTTCGTAGGCGACCAGGAAGCGGGCCCGGATGGGGAAGTGGCGCCCCTTCGTCGTCCGTTCGCTGAGGATGGGAAGCGCGGCGATGAAGCTCTCGACCTGCGCCGGCGTCAGCTCGTTCGCTTTCTCGCGCTGCGCACCGGCGCGCTTTCCCTTCGCCTTCGCGGGGAAGAGCGACTTCGCCTTCAACTCCACCCATGCGGGGAGCTCGGTGAAGACCTGCTCGTCGCGGCACCACGTGAGAAAGCCGCGGAGCGCGGAGAGCTCCTTCAAGATGCTGCCTTTGAGCACGATCTTCAGCCGTCGGTTGATGTACGCGCGGACGCGCCCGAGGTCGGCGAGCTCGGTGAGATCTTCGAAGCCGGACAGAAAGTGCGTCCGGACGTACCCCTCGTACGTGCTTGCGGTGGTCCGATCGAGAACGCCGTCCAAGCTCGCGAGCCATCGCGTGAAGAGATCGGCGATCGGCTCGCGGGAGAGCGCTACGCGGTTGGCCTTCGGCGCTCCCCTTTGGATGACGTCGGAGTAGAGGCGCGAGCACGAGGCGTCAGCCTTTCGCGGATCTTTTTCTCCAGTGGAGAGAAGGTACGGCGTGCTCTTGTAGGTGAATCGGACGTAGGCGACAGCTCCGTCCTCCCATCGCTTGCTGTATCGTGTGCCGACTCTCCAGACGAGTTTCCAGCCTTCCGCGCGCCTGCCCATGCCCGTACCTCCTCCAAGTCGAACAGCACACGACCCCCGATGTGCACCGGGGTCAACTCTCTCCGCACGTGGCGGTCGATCGTCGAGACGGAAACGCTAAGAAGCTCGGCGGCCTCTTCGCGGGAGACGAAGATTCGTTCGATGGGGGCCGCGCTCATTCCGACTTCCCAAGTTGGATTGGGAGGGATCGCACGAAGGCTTCCAATTCGCCGCGAAGGTGGAACCACTCCGAATTCGGCATGATCCGAAGCGCGTGGAAGCGCGCGTGCAGCGCGCGCTCTTCGCGCATGGTCCCGACGATGACCGCAACGATTCGCAGCGGGAACGGTGACGACGTCTGCAGGCTCATCAGCCGGTCGCGCGCGTCTCGCGCGGTCCAGCCAAGTTTCACGCGCGACGCACCGATGGCCTCGATCACGTAGATGAAGCCCGGCCGGTCCCGCTGCCCCATCGGCAGCCTGGCATCCAGAGACGCCACGAAGCGTGCGTGGTCTCGCCAGAAGACATCCTCCGGCGTACCAACCGGCGGCGGATCTGCACCGAGCTCCGAGAGCGTCTCGGACAATATCCGTTCCTGGTTCGGGGTGAGGACGATGCGTTTCGGGTTGAAGTCTTCGTCGTTCACGCCGCCCTCCCCGCCCCGTCGATCGCCTTCTCGAGCCGTTCGGCCGTCGCCATTCGGAAGGTCGCCCCCTCCGTCATCGCGGTCTGAATCGTCTCGGGCCCGATGTGGAGTTCCTTCGCGATGGCGTCGACGGAGGTCCGCTGGGCGACGAGCTCGCGCAGCTTCATCCGGTGGCTCGCCGAGATGCCGCGGACGTTGATGAGTCTTACCGCGCGCCCGCGCATTACTTCTTCCCCTTCAACTGGGCGACGAGCGCCTCGACGTGCGAGTGCCTGCGGGGGTTCGAACAGCCGCGGACGCCGCAACCGCCGATGGGTTGAGCCGTTCGAATCACCTCGGGCGGACAAGCCGGCGTGGGCTCGCGCTCCACCGGCTGGGCACCGACAGCTTCGCTCGTCGTCTTCGACTTTCGCCAGGCGTTCCGCAGCAGCATGCCCACCAGGGCGAGATAGACGCCGAGGACGAGGCCGATGAGCAAGAAGGCCATCACTCGACCTCCGCAACGTGGACGCGAAGCACCTTCCCGTTCGGGAGCGCCATGTAGACGCACGCGTTCACGGTGGGGACGGGGAACTCTCCGCGCTTGTGGAGGCCGGCGACGTTCTGAAGGAAGGTCTCGATCTCGCGCGACGGCGCCGCAAGCACCGGGAAGAAGACGGCCGTCTCCGGGTGCTGGTGCCGGAAGCGCGCGGAGTCCTCGAGCACCCGCCGGCGGTGCGCGATCCAGTCGGACGTCGACTGACCCTCCGCCTCCGGCGCGAGGCGGAAGTCGAGGAGCTCCGGGACGGGCTTCGCTCCCTCGCCGTTCATAGCGCCGCGTAGCCCTCGAGGTCCTCGATCATCAGCGCGAGGGTCTGCCGGATCTCTTGGTGACGCTGCGAGACCTGCCCCGCCTGCGCGGGCGAGTCCATGTAGAGGACGTAGACCTCCCGCGCGAGGCGCTGCATCTCCCGGAGCTGCGGGAGCGAGGCCTTCGCGAAGTCGGAGAGGGACTTCTTCCTCGCCAGCATCTCCTCCTGCGTCGGCGGCCGGTGCATCCCGAACATCATCTGGATCGGGTGCGGCATCTGCGGTTGCTGCTCTTCGTTCTCGTCGCTCATGTGATGTCCTTTCCCCCGTTCGCTTTCACGGCGTCTTGGTGCCGCCGGCCTCGCCGGTGCACTTCGTAGGGCACGTCCCCGACCGCCCGTACAATCGCGACCGCCCGACGAATGGCGTCGTGGCGCGCCGCGCGCTCGACCTTTCCGCCGTGCTCGTTCTTCCACGCAAGCTCGGCGGCGCGGGTTCGCCGTTGCCTCGGCGTGTTCGTGGGGCCGATGACCTCGAGCTTGCCTTGTTCGGCCGGCATGATGTGGGCGACCGAATTGCCACGCAGCGACTCGATCGCCTCCTCGAGCTCGTTCGGGCCCAAGGCTTTGTCGCTCGACCAAACCATGAGCGGGTGCTCTTCCTTCTCGCGCGCGATCCGGGCCTTCTTGGAGAAGCGCGGCGGCTTCGTGTCCGTGACCCGGTTGATGATCGCCTGCACTCGGGGGTCGGTGACGAAGATCGTCTGGGCGAGCAACCGCAGGTCGAAGGCCCAGTGACGCTTGAAGACGGCCGCCATCGGCGCCGGCGGGTCATCGTTGCGGATCGGCCCCATTCGGGACACGAAGCCCGCGTCGGCGAGCTCGCGCGCCCGCTCAGGCGTGACGTCTACCGACATGATGCGCCTCACGAGAGTCGCGCGCGCGACCGAGCGGCCGATGCCTTCGCGCGTCGCGTACTGCTCAGGAGTGACGAGGGCGTGGTCGGGCGCGGCGGCCGTAGCGCGCTCGGGGACCTCCTTCGCCACCGTTCTCGCCCTCCCCTCGAAGCAGCCGTGGCAGAGATGCGTAACGTAGCCGTGCACGTTTGCGATCTGGCAACGCGCATCCTCGCCCGCGCACCCCGCGCACGAGACCGGCGTATTCTTCCCGGGGTGGCGTCCGCATCCGGTGCACGGGATCGGCGCCACGTAGTCGAGCGCCTGCGTGCCGATGTCGAGCCCGTGAAAGTTCGGGCCCCGATCCCAAATCGTGCAGCACACTTCGCACTTCACGTGCTGCTTCGTCGAGTAACCGCGTTCGTCCAGCCGGTTCCCGTCACGATCCACCCGGTTCCCATCACCATCGACGAGCATGACCGTTCCCTCCTTCGCTTCCGTTCCACGCGCGCCGCCTACCGAAGTAGCCACCGGAGCCCCGACAATGGGGGGGGATTCGCCAGAACCCCGATGGCCACCTCGACAGGCGGCGCGCGCTTCCGTTACTCCTCGCTCTCGACCTCGGTGCCGGTCCGCGCCAGGTTCTCGCCGCGGGCCTTCCCGCCCGCGCGCCCGATCTCCGCCATGTGCGCCCGATCGGAGGCGACCGTCGCGCCGCCCTTCTTGCCCGCCGCCTTCGCCTCGTCGGACGTGAAGGTGTGGGCCTTCCCTTGCGCGTGGGCCGCCTTGCCCCCCTTCGAGCAGATGGCCGCGCGCTGCTCGGGGGTCATTGCGGCGAAGCCGCGAAGCTTCTTCGGCGCCGGCGCCTCCGCGCTGCTCACGGCGCCTCCGGCGAACCGTAGAAGAGCGGGAGCTTCGTGTCCGTCTTCGCTTTCTCGCACGCCTGATCGAAGGCGTGATCGAAGGTCTCGCGCGCGCGGTGAAGTTCGTACCACCACGTGAGCAGGCCGTTGGCGAGGCGATAGCGCAGGCGCGCCGCCAGCTGGTAGTTGTCGCCCCCACGGAAGACGGGGATCGAGAGCAGGAACGCCCCGGGCACGGTGAGCGGTGCCCCGGCCTCGTCCAGGTGCTTCGTGTCGTAGCGGAAGGTGACCTCGCCGCTCCCGAGCTTATGCTGATTCGCGACGACCGAGGCTTCGCGAACGGTGAGACCGCGGGCGAGTTCCATGAGGCCGCTCGGCCCCGTGAACTTGCAAAGCAGCATCTCCATGATCGCCACCGTCTCTTTGAGCGCGCCGAGCGGGTCGGTGACGTTGTGGATGTGGTTCTCGAGGAACTCCGCGAACTGCCCCTGATCGAGCTTCGTCCCGTTGTATTGATTCCACGTCGTCCACTCGTCGGAGACGGGGAAGCTGTAGAGCGATCGGTGCTCGCTGAAGCGAGCTTCCGCAGCGGCGACGCCGCCGGCGTCCGGCACCGTCGGATGGTAGTCGTAGACCGCGAGGAGCGAGGGGGCCTTCGGGTCGCGGTGAGCGAAGAGCGCGCTCTCCTTGTCAGCGAAGCGAACGGCGTGGTCGGTGAAGCTCTCGAGCGTCGTGTGGCGGGCGATGCCCTTGATGCGCTCGGGCTTCGTCTTGTACTCGTCGAGGAGCCCCTTGATGCTCTTCAGCTGCGCGTCCTTGGGGACGACGAGCACCTTCTGCGTTCCGAGATCGACGAGCTTCGGATCGAGATGCTTCTCGACGAAGGCGGCGGTGTCGATCAGGTCGTGGCACTTCTCTTCCGGCATGGTCGTGGTCTTTCTCGCGGTGAGGTCCGCGGGCTCAGGTGTTGGGGACGCTGCGGTCCTCGGGGTCGCGGAGAGGGGCCGCGCGCGTCGCCGCCTGCGGCACCGCGGCGAGCGGGAGCTTCTGCTGCCGCGGGTTCTCGGGGACCAGGTTGCCCGCGCCGTTCCGCCAGAAGATGCCCGTCTTCCGCGCGGGCTTCGGGAGCTTCGTCTTCACGTCGGGCACGATCGCCACCATGCCGCTCTCGCGGTCGGCGCCGATCGTGAGGACGAGCGTGAGCGTCCCCTTCGCCTTGCCGAAGTCCTCGGCATGATGCTCGAGCTGCCTCACCATGTCCCGCAGCGTCTCGGAGAGCTCCGAGTGGAGCGTCCCCTCCCCGAGCTGCTGAAGGATGATGCTGAAGCTCCGCGCCCCCTCTTCGATCGGCGTCTCGCCGCCCGTCTTTTCCTTCGACATCGCCGCTACTCCATTCATGTTCGAAACCCCTCCGCCCCTGCCTTCGAAAGACGCTGCCCCGGTTAGAAGAAGAGACACGCCTGGACCGGGAGACCATCTCTCGAGAAAAGGTTGCCGCCGTCCGTGGCAACGTCTCTCGAAGGCAGGAACCGTTTCAGCCGTCCGTGTTCGCCGCCGCGTCCGCGACCTGGATGGACGGTCCCGAGAGCGCGTCCACGGCCAACATCACGCGCGATCGCTCCTCAGGCGTACACGTCTCGAGAATCTTCACGATCGCCACCGCCCGCTGCGTGAGCGACCTCGGCGCCCGCTCAGCCGCCTCGCCGTCCTTTTTCTTCGACGCCATTCGCCTTTCCCTTTCGTGCAATCCCGTGACGCGCACGGTCCAATTCAATTATTCGGCAGCCCGACCATTGCGTTCCGCCGTATGCGCTTTCATCTTTCGAGCATGACCCGCCTGCAGACGCACTTTGGACGTTGCCTTTGGACGTCGTTCGTCCTCATCCGTCCTGCGCTCTTCGGCCCGCGCAACGGCCGCGCCGATCTTCCCGTTCGAGGGACGCTTCCCCACGCCCAGGTACAGCCAATCCAGCGTGCACCCGAACACACGCGCGAGTCGGCTCAGCGTCTTCGTCGTGAGCTCCCGAGCCTCCAAGTCGGGTCTCGACCGCTCGATGATGCTCACAAGGCCCGGCGAGATGTCCGCCAGCCGCGCGACCTCGCGGCAAGACAGCCCGCCCGAGGTACGCAGATCCCGCAACCGTTCCGCCAACGTGCCACGTGTTCGGGTCAAGGTGGCTACTGTTTTAGCCAGTGAGGCCTAAATTGTCCAGAGGAAAGTCATTCGTTCAGGTTGATCGTTTTGATAGCCAGTGGGACGTTCCATCCATGGCACGAAGCGAACGCCGCGGGCGCCGCGATTACCCCGATGCGCCTTCCTCACTCGAGGAATGGTGGGAGCGCGTCCAGTGGGCCCTCCACGCGAAGGAGATGTCCGCGCGCGCGCTCACTCGAATGATCAGTCCTGGAGCCTCAGGGGAAGGGACCGTCGGGCGTTGGCTTTCCGGTGACGTGCTCAATGCGAGCCTGCGCAAGATCCAAGACGCGGCCGAGAAGCTCGGCGTGAACGAGCTCTGGCTCATCTTCGGCATCGGCGAGCCCTACGACCGCAAGCCCGCCTCGCTCCCGAGGGAACTCGAGAAGGCGCTCCTCCTCACGGAACCGGCTGCGAGCCCCTTCGTCATGCATTGCGTCACCGACTTCTACGCCCAGCACCACGACGTTCAGCTCACCGAGAAGGACTGGCGAAGCATCCGTCTGGAATTCGAAGAGGCCGAGCGGCGATCGATCGGGATCCTCGAGTTCGTGGAGAAGATCCGCGAGCTCTCCGCGCTCGACGCGGCCATGCTGCTTCCCGACGAACCACCGACGCCCCCGAACGGGACCCACCGCGCGACGCTACACGTCGCGAAGGGTACCCCCGCGACCGAGTCGCGTCGTCGTCTTCGCTGAGAGACGCGGCCTGCCTCGCCCTGGACGCTTCGTCCGTGGGCGAACGAAGAACTCCCCGACGGCAACCTCCAAAGCCACGCCGAGCCGCGCCAGCGTGGTCAGCGTGAGGTTTTGAAGTCCGTGCTCCATGCGCTGGTAATTGGACACGGTGATCGCGAGTCGCTCCGCGACCTCGGCTTGCGTCAGCGCACGTTGCGTTCGGATTTCACGAATCCGATGGCCCACCGCGGTCAGCAGACTCTGGTGCTCCACTGGGCGCAGACTGCATCGCCGACGCTGGCCAAAAAAACCCTCGCATAAGATTTTCCCGCAGGGCTTTTCGCGACGAGACACGCATGTCCAAAAGAAACCGCTTGCGGTTATGTGGCGGCTTTGCGAGGAGGAACAATTACGCGTCAACCGTCTGACGACAGTCTGGCGACGAGTCTCAGGTGTCGACCTGATGAGAACTTGTAGGGGCGGGGAGGATGAACCGGTGATCCAATCGCTTGCAGATCGGCGCGCGGCTTTCCTGTATCGAGCTGGGGGATTCGCGGCCAACAATCCGCCGAACCTCCTGCGATTGGCGCGTGCGCTGCTCGGTGACGATGCCCTGCATTTCGTCGGACGCCATGGCGAGCGGGGGGCGCTGGTCACGTCGTTGTCTGGTGCGGGCTGCCGCATCTATCTGCATCGCGGCGCGTCGGTGGAGGAGAACGCCTTCGCCATCGCGCGCGGGATCGCGCGATGGGATGTCGACCGCGGTGGTCCCGTGACCGACGCCGCACGTCTGGCCCTCTCGGTCGCTCTCCCCTTCGAGGTGATGGAGTCCCGCTATGCAGCGGGACGAACGAGCGAACAGATCGCCTCCGCGCACCATCTCCCGGTCGAGATCGTGCGCAGTCGCGAAGCGCTCCTTGTGGAGCCGGCGAGCGCGACGCGTCTTCGGGCGGCGCCGGCGTTCGTCTACGTTGGGGCCTCGACGACCGCGACCGTCCGCGGCGCGAGCTAACCCAGACGCTCTTCAACGGCGGAATTCACACGCGGCGCACTTGACTAATTCGTGCACCGGTGGCTAATACAGTAGCCACACGATGACCAACGCGATAGCCACCAAGGGGAAGAGGCGCCTGCATCTGCGCAGCGTTCCTGCAGCCGAGGCGCCTGAGCCCACCGGCATCCGCCGACTTCTTCTAGCCAGCTGGCGGAGTGCGAAGTTGCAGCAGCAACGCGGCGCGGTCACGCTCACGGCGGCGGCGGCCGCGGGTCTCTTCCTCGAAGCGTGCGGCGGCGACGCGGGGCTGGCGATCGCGCGCGTCGAGGGCTCGGACGATTGGAGTCTCCGCGTGCGGGACGCTCTCGGGCAAGTCGTCGAAGCGGAGCGCGGCTGATGGCTCACTACTGGGTGACGTGGCGCGGACGGAACGGGGCGACCGTGAACGCGCCGACGAAGGACGAGGCGAAGACGATCGCCACCGCGGAGGGCGAGGTACTCGAGGTGCATCAGCTCCCCTATCCGCGCCACCCGCAGGTCAATCCGGACGGCTGCCCGTCCTTCTGCTTCGGCGGCAAGGAGTGCCTCGACCGCACGTCCTGCCCCCGAGCTCGCGCCTGCGACGATTGACGATCGCGCGGGGACGGCGCGCGTAACGGCTGGGGGTGCCGCCCTTTCCCTCAGCGCTTCTTTGGACCGGGAGGAGACGACGATGACGCAGGCGACGACGACAATCGGTAGCGTGAACTCGAGCCTGTATTCGAGCCCGAGCGAGGACGCGGATTACAAGGGGCTCTGCCGCGCGCTGAAGCTCGCGTTCCACGGATCCGACGGGCCGCTCTTCACGACCGACACAGAGGGTCTCTACGATGCGTTCCTCGAAGCGCTGCCCGCCGACCGGCGCGCGCACTACGAGTGCCGCTCGTGCCGGTCCTTCGTCGAGCGCTTCGGTGGGCTCGTCCAGATCGACGCCGCGGGCGTAGCGGAATCGGCTTTCTGGGGGACGCAGTTTGCTCCGAACTTCTTCGACGCCAGCATTCACGCGCTCCGGCGACTCGTCGCGCGCGCGAAGGTCACAGGGGTCTTCCTCTCGGAGCTCCCCGTCCTCGGCGTCCCCGCAAACGAGAGTCCGAAGGCGGAGGGCGGGTGGTGGCATCACATGCACACGACGCTTCCGTCGGCGATGCTCCACAAGCACGCGACGCTCACTCCGTTTCAGCGCATGGCCGAGCGGAAGGAGGAGTACGGGATGCTCTGTCACGGCCTGGCGGACTTCCCGATCGAGATCGTGCGGCAGGCTCACACGCTCCTCACGACGGGGCAGCTATTTCGATCGGAGAAGTGCATCGGCGTCGCGAAGTGGCTGCTCGACCTGCATCAGATGCGGGAGGCGACGAAGAATCGGGTCGCGCGCGTGAACCTCACCTGGCTCGCAGTCGCGTCGGCGCCGCCGGGCTTCTGTCACGTACGGTCGAGCATGATCGGGACCCTGCTCGAGGACATCGCGGCGGGGAAGAACTTCGCGGACATCAAGCGGGCCTTCGACGCCAAGATGAACCCCACGCAGTACCAGCGCCCGCAGGCGGCGCCGACGGACGGACAGCTCGCGGCCGCCGAAACGCTCGTAGGAAAGCTCGCCTCCGCGGGCTCGCTCGCCCGGCGGTACGCGCGACTCGAAGAGGTGCTCCCGCACGCGATCTGGCAGCCTCGGGCCGCGCAGGAAGGTAAGCCGACCGCCCCCCGCGCCTTCGGAGACGTCTTCGGGCATCTACGAACCAAGCCGCCGGCGCCGCGCCCCATCGACGTCCCCGCGCAGACGATGACATGGGCGAAGTTTCAGCGGGAGGTGCTCCCGACCGCGGAGCGGCTCGAGTACCAGACGAAGTTCTCGGTGGCCGCGTTCTTCGCGTTCGTGACGGCGGCGAACCCCGACGCGCCGCCGATCCTGCAATGGGACCGCGAGGACGCGCGCAATCCCGTGAATCACTACCTCTACACGAACGGGTCGAATCCCGAGGATTGGGGTCTCGCCAGCGGGCGTTGGATCGACGTGAACGCGGTCACGCTGCAGGCGTCCTCTTGGGCGAACTCGGTGACCCGCTACGGCGACGGGGTCTACCTCCTTCTCCAGGGGTGTCGCGACCAACGGCAGCGCGCTGGGCTCGCACTCTTCCCCGAGAACATGCGCGCCGAGTACTACGGCGTCCGTGCGGCGATCGAGGCCTTCTCCAGGGCGGGGACGCTTCAAGGCGCCGAGCAGGCGACCGCGTGCGGAGTGGCGCTGCAAAAGGGCGCATCCTCGACATGGTGGAACCAGACGATCCGCGTGACGTCGCGCGGGTCGGTGATGACCTACAAGCTGGACAGGTGGGACTGAGAACTTCCAAAGCCACGAGCCCGGAGCGCAAGGGACAAAACAGACGCCCGAAGCGCGGCTGTTCCGGGTCTGAGGGATTGCTCGTGGGGTCGGCGATGGCCCCCGCTGGAGCGTAGATGGTGGCTGCGGGCCGTCCGGTGTTCCGAACGAGTTCGCAGATTCGGCCTCACCGACGTCGCTTTTTCGAGTCGAATCTACATTGCGCGGTAATAACCGCGTGCGCATACTCTCCCAAGGTATCCAGCTCATGACGAACCGGGACAACGAGGAGAGGACGATGACGAATCAGGCGATGGTGCAGCGCCCCAGCGAACAGCTGGCGGTCTCCGGGACCTTCAGCGACACGAACCAGATCACCGCGATGCTCGAGCGCCGCGGCAAGGATTTCCACCTTGTCTCGCCGACGACGGAATGCAGCCAGGTTCCCGAGGGCTGCAGCGTGAGCTTTGCCGCCGTGCTCGTCGACGTCGCGAGCGAGACGTACAACGAGAGCGGGCGGCGCGCGCTCCACCGGGTGGCGCTCGACAAGATCGGCGCCGCGGCGGGCATCTCGTGGGACCCGCGCGCCTCGGGCCGCATCGACGACCGCAGCGACCCGCTCTACTGCCTGTTTCGGTCCGTTGGGCGTATCCGGCAATTCGATGGAACTACTATCGATTTGTTGGGGACTAAGGAAATGGACTTGAGGGACGGGTCCCCCATCGCCCAAGACTGCCTCGATCGCGGGAAGCCCGACGAACTCAAGATGATGCGCAAGCACATCGTCGCCCACGCCGAGACGAAGTCGCGCCTCCGGGCGATCGCTTCCCTGGGCATCCGCCGCAGCTACAGCGCGGAAGAACTCCGAAAGCCGTTCGTGTGCGCGAAGCTCAGCTTCACCGGCGAGACGGCCGACCCCGAACTCCGACGCGCGTTCGCCCTCCGCCGGGCCGACGCGATGCTCGGCGCCTCCGCCGCCCTCTTCGGTGGCCCCCCCCTGCTTCCCGAGACGGCGCCCACCGCGCGCGGCATCGCCCCGCCCCCCGTCGGCTTCAGCGCGGAGGACGCGGAATTCGAGCCGACGGCCGCCCCCCCCCGCGCCGCGCCCGTCGCGGGCCCCT
>Ga0210402_10000742_pt1 | contig 35433 bp, 26 predicted proteins | sample IncBWC7MmetaG_FD_161055 | JGI IMG/M metagenome (GOLD analysis project Ga0210402, IMG submission 161055) | Forest soil microbial communities from Barre Woods Harvard Forest LTER site, Petersham, Massachusetts, United States - Inc-BW-C-7-M | ecosystem: Environmental > Terrestrial > Soil >...
GAACGGGAGTTGCCTTGTTCTGACCAACGTTTGCCCCTATCCCTCAATGCTAGTATGAATGTTCCTGGGCTCACACGGCTATTGCAGGCAAACCATCGCAGCAACCATGCTGGAGGAAAAAGAGGAAGTTGCCGTGGAATTTAAGAAATGATCGAAAACTTGTCCTGCCCCCGCCTCAAATAATTCCTGTGCTCGGTTCGCGCGCCGCTTAGTTCAAGATCCTTAGCGCCACCAGCGACGATTCAACAGGCACTCCCCGCGCCACCTTCACCTGAATCACCGCTTCGAACGGTTTTAATTCAGTCGGCTTCGTCACGTTCATTTTCCCCAGCAGTTGACTGAGGTAATTTTCTCGTGTGACGTACTCCACGGCCGCTTGCGTCCCAATGGTTGTCGTCCCCGCCAGAATCAATTCCGAATGCTCGGGATTGATCCCCTTCACCAGTGCCACGACCGCATAGTCTTCGGCCAGCGAAAAGTTGGAGGGACTGAGTAAATACTTTTCCGCCTCGCCCTTCGCGGGGTGCACATTGATGATCGCCACGTTTCCGGCTTGCGGCCCGCTTTCCTCCCTCTTGAACACAAACTCTGTCGTGCTCGGTATTTCCAGCAGCGTTAAATTTTCCGAAGGCGACCCAATGAAAATCAGGTCGTTATTCTTTGCATCATCAAGCGAAAACAGGCTGCCCCGTTTTACCCGCAACGCCTGATGCAATTCGCCGAAGACGATATCCAGATTGTGCACCGCCAGAACTTCGCCCACTCCCGTGTAGTGGTCGAGGATCGGGAGCTTTGCGTCTTTTGCCGGATCGTAATACCGCATTCCGCTGTTTGGCCGGCCGACAAAAGCTGCGTTGCTGAAAATCACCCACGGCTCTTCGGGCCCCTCTACAAATCCCTTCCAAAAAGTCCGTACGGGTGCGGGTACTGGGATTTCGGCCGCAGCGTTGGTAGTCGAAATTACCGCGTCTCGGCGGGTCCACACCAGCCAGCCGATCTCCACCAGTGCAACCACCAGCGCTAGACTCAACACCGGCACCAGATACTTCCTCTTCGCCGCGGAAGACGCGCTCTCTACCCGATCATTCGCCCACGTCCCCGTTCCGCTTCCGTTACCATACGCCTGTGCTGCGGCCGCCTTTTCGTGGAACGCGACGGCGTAACTGCCCTTTGGCAGCTCCACCACAATTCGATCCGTCGCGCCTTCGGTGTTGTAGTACTCGGTGAGCTTCGTTCTCAGTCGTCCGGCCTGCACCCGGACCATTGAATCGAGTTGCGGATCGAAATCCGCCTGTCGCCCAAACACCTCCGTCGCAATTTGATATTCCTTGACTTGTGTTCCCGGATGGTCCAGCGCCTGTTTTCCAAGGTAGCGCAACAGTTTGCAGAGGGACTCCGAACCATGCAGCGCGTGGCTCGCAACCAATTTCTCGATCTCGGCCTGAAATTGGGCTCTGTCAGTCAAAGCCACTCCTGTTACATCGATGTAACAGCAGGGTACCAACTCGCGCATCTTCTTGCAACATTAGACCTTTAGCGCGTGTAACCGTATCAGACGCACGGAGACTTGCGTCTTGACCCTAAAAAGCCGATAAATCGCATCATATTTTTCGCTCGGAGTGTCCCGGTGCCAGAGGACGCTGCGTGTTTGTGTCGTCAAGCTTTAGGGCTGTAACGGTCACTCTTTAGGCCGCGTCGAGGGGATTGGACTTAGGGGCGCCTTGCTCTGCAGTCTTGGGAGACTGCCGTTTCCAACCATCGGACGAAACTCTGGTCTTCTTGGTTGTCCTGTCTCCCGTTGTGATAATTGGCTGTTGGATTTTCTGTTTTCACTGGATGTGCTGTTCATTCCGCGGCTGGGGTAGCCGACGCGATTGGACAGGTGGTTAAATCAGGAGGGGTGGAATGAGAAGTCGCGCTTTTCTGGGGTGTTTTGTTGTTTTTTGTCTCGTCTTCGCAATGTCCGCACCAAATTCTTCCGGTCAGGCCGTTTTCGGCAGCGTCCTTGGCAACGTAACTGATGCCCAAGGGAACGCCGTCGCTGGGGCCAAAGTCACGGTAACATCGGTTAGCAAAAGTACTGTGTTCGAGACCACTTCGAACGAGAGCGGCAACTTCTCGGTCACTCACTTAATACCGGACAGCTATAGGGTTCATGTCGAAGCCACCGGCTTTAAGGCCTACGATGTCGCCAGCGTCGACGTCTCCGCGGACTCTTCTGTAAACGTCAATGCGTCTTTGCAAGTTGGCGCCGTCACTCAGACCATCGAAGTCACCGGCGAAATCCCGCAACTTCAGACGGACCGTGCCGACGTCGCCGTCGAGTTCAGCCAAAAATACGTGGAAGACCTGCCTGTTCTAAATCGCAATTTCACCAGCTTCGAATTACTTTCCCCGGGTACCCAGAAACTGCCCGGCTTTAACCACGCCGCCACCGAAAATCCGCAGGGCGGTGGCCAGATTCAGGTCAATGGCCAGCACTTCTCTGGCACCAACTTTGAGCTCGATGGCACCGATAACCAGGATCCGATCCTTGGCATCATCGTCGTCAACCCCAATCTCGACGCTATCGCTGAAGCCAAAATCGCTCTTCAGGATTACGATGCGGAATCCGGCAAGGCCACGTCCGGCGTTATTAGAGTGCAGACCAAATCCGGCTCCAATGAATTTCACGGTAGCGGCTTCTATTACTACCGCAACAGCGACCAGCAAGCGCGTGACCCCTTCTCCAACAAACCGGGCGTGCCTCTTGCCGCGGCTACTTGGAAACAGTTTGGCGGTTCGGTCGGTGGCCCGATCATCAAGGACAAACTCTTCTTTTTTGGCGACTACCAGGGCACCAAAGTACAGCAGGGCATCACCAACCAATACACCGTCCCGACCTCCGAAGTCGTCAAGACTTGCAATCCCATGACGAATGGCCAAAGCGACGACATCGGTTTCTGCAACTTGAGCGAATATTTGGATGCCTTTGGACCGGTCGTAGGTGGCGTTCATAGCGGCCAAATTTATCAGCCCGGCACGTACGTGGTCAGCGCGAACTGTCCGAACACGCCCCTAGCAATGGCTACGGCGTTGGGAAATGGGAGCTGCCGCGCGCCCTTCGCGAACAATCAAATTCCCATCGGCATGGTCAGCCAGAACGTTGGCAGTCTCCTCGCCTTATTCCCGGCGTCACTCGCCGGTGCTGCTGTGAACGCCGTTAACTTCGTGTCTAGCGGTTCCGGTCCGTTCGATCAGAAATCGTTTGATACTCGCATCGACTACAGCGCCCCCCACAACTATCAGGTCTTTGGGCGCTTCAGCCTCGACTATTTCTCTTTGTCAGGTAAGGGCGGCCTCGGCGAGATCGGTGGCACCGGCTTCGGCCCCGGCGGCTTGAACGGCAGTTCCAATGTCCACAACTACAGCTTGGCTACCGGCGTCACCAAGCCCATCGGCACTAAGTGGCTCACCGACGTCCGCTTCGGATACTTCAAATACAATCCGCAAACGGCCTACTCGGATGCGGGAACCACCCCAATGACCACCCTAGGATTCCCGGGACTCAATTTGGGATCGTCTGAAACTGGCGGTTTCTCGGGCTTCCTCTTTACTGGAAACGGTAGCCCTTCAAACTTCGGCGATGGTTTGAACATCGGCCGATGCAACTGCCCGTTGACCGAAAGCGAACAGCAATTCCAGGTTGTAAACAACTGGACGCGCAGTCAAGGCAACCACACCATCAAGTTCGGCGCCGATATTCGCTTTGCCGAAAACCTTCGCGTTCCCAGCGATCAGAGCCGCACAGGTCTCTTGAGTTTCGACGCTGGCGGCACTTCCAATCAAGGTTCCAACGGCTTGGCATTGGCTACTTTCCTTCTCGGCGATGTCACCTCCTTCCAGCGCTACGTCAGCCAAAGTACCAACGCTGCGGAACGTCAGAAGCGCTGGTTCTTCTACGGCCAGGACACTTGGCGCGTCAGCTCCAAGTTCACCGTTAGTTATGGTCTCCGCTGGGAAATCTACTTCCCGGAAAGCGTCAATGCCAAGGGCAACGGCGGCTTTGCCAACTTGACTAACGGCTTGATTAACGTCGCTGGATACGGCGGTGTAGGATCGAATGGTAACGTCGCGAATACTTATAAGGCGTTTGCGCCGCGCCTCAGCTTTGCCTACGCATTTGATCCCAAGACCGTCGTCCGCATGGGCTACGGCCGTGGCTTCGATATCGGCGTCTTTGGCTCCAACTTCGGCCACGTGGTTACCCAGAACCTTCCGGTGCTCGCGCGCCAGGATCTTTCCGATACCAACATTAATCCCGCCTTCACCAACAATCGCAGCGCGATCTTCACTCTTAACCAAGGTCCGCCGGCGTTTGATTTCACTCCCATCATTGGCTCCATTTCGGCCCAAGGGACTCTGCCCATCAACGGCATTGATGGCTCCACCCAGGGCGGAGCTCGTCCGCTCGTTCAGCGGCTACCAACCATTGACCAGTGGAACGCTACCATCCAGCGGCAAGTCACTCCGACGCTTAGCATCACTGCCAGCTACATCGGCAACAAGGGTACCCACGTGTTTGCCGGCACCGGTCCATCCTACAACTCGAATGAACCAGCGCCAGGCGGCGGCACCAACACGGTAATCTGCACAAAGGTAGAAAATCCCTGCTTGCCAGCTGACGTGGCGCTCGGAGGATTCAGCCCGTTCCAATCGCAGTCAGATCGGACTCGTTTCTTTGCGAATGGCGTTCCGGCTTTCACCTATCCGGGCTTCACTTTTATCGACCCGGTAACCCATCTTCCGGATCCAACACCTCCTTGCTGTGCGGGCGGTACCACTTACTACGGCAACGACGCCAGCAACAACTACAACGCTCTACAGATACAGGCCGAAAAACGCGCGAGCAATGGTCTCCAGTTCATCGCGCACTACACCTTCTCCCATGCCTTCGCCTACGACACCAATCAATACTCGACCTCCTATAAGAAGTTCGCTTGGGGTCCAAACCCGTACAATCGTAATCAGGTGTTCGTTATTAACACCATTTACGAGTTGCCGATCGGCCGTGGCAAGAAATACATGAGCAACGCCGGTCGTGCTACCGACCTCCTGATTGGCGGCTGGCAGATCACCAACACAACGACCTACGGTACCGGTCTGCCTTGGACACCGAGCATCGCGGAGTGCAGCCAAGTCACCGACGTGGACATTTGCCGTCCAAACGCAACCACCGGCAAGCTCCACACCGGTGTTACTCATGCCAACGGGAATACTTACTGGTTCACGCCAGTTGCCCCGCTCGCATACCCACTCACCCCGGCCCTCGTCGGAACCGACGCCTGCACCTTGGCGCGGCCGACCTCCGGTCCGTTCGCTCTTCCCGCTTGCGGCCAGATCGGCAACGTCGGCTTCAACTCCTATCGCGGCCCGCATGCTTTCTATGATGACGCGGCGCTATCGAAGAACTTTACGATCACTGAGCGCGTCAAGGCGCAATTCCGCTTCGATGCCTACAACCTCTTTAACCATCCAGTTCTGGCCGTGCCCGGCAATCAATGCGTGGATTGCTTTGGCAGCTCCAACGCTGGTCAAATCACGGACATCGAGGCCGACTCCGCCCCGGGCGCTCCCATTGGCATGCGTCAACTCCAGTTCGGATTCAAGGTCACTTTCTAACCCCCTAACACCCCAAACGAGAACGGGGAGTCCTCGCGGACTCCCCGTTTTTTATGTTCTAATCCCTTTTTGGAGTGCGGCGGCTTGACGCCGCTTTTACGGTCTATGCGCTTTCGCCAAACTGGAATTTACTCGCGCGCTATACCGCTTCTCCTCTTTCTCATTTTCCTCGTTCAGTTTTTGGCCGAAGCTCAATCATCCGATCCCGTCTCATACGACCAAATCCATCGCCTCACCGAACAAGGCAAATTCGACCAGGCTCTCTCCGCGCTGAACGAAATCTCCAGCTCCAATCCCGCCGCAAAAAATCTCGCTCACGAACTCGGTGTCCTCTATTATCGTAAAGGCGATTATCCCAACGCGATTTCTGCTCTCCTGCGCGCCGTCTCGGAAAATCCCAACGACAACGAAGCCACCCAACTCATCGGCCTCTCGCTCTATCTTTCCGGAAAGTACGCCGAATCTATTCCGTACCTTGAAAAGGTTCAATCCTGGTATCCCAGCGCCAGCGTTGACGCTTCCTACATCCTCGGCGTCGCCTACATCCAAACCAAAAATTATTCCAGTGCTCGCGCCGCTTTCGCCAAAATGTTCAGCGTCCCGCCTGATTCTGCCGCCGCCTATCTTTTCACCGCGCGCCTTCTGCTCCGTCTCGATTTCGGTCCCATCGCCGAAGACTACGGCAAAAAAGCCGTCGAGCTCGATCCCAAGCTTCCGCTCGCTCACCAGCTCCTCGGTGAACTCTATCTTTACCAATCCAAAATTCCCGAAGCCTCTACTCAGTTCGAACAGGAACTCGCTCTCAATCCCGGCAATCCCGTCGCCTACTACAAACTCGCCGACGCTTACTCCCGCCTGCAAAAATTCGACCAAGCCGAAAAACTTCTCCAGCGCTCCATCTGGCTCGATGCCACCAGTACCGGCCCCTACATTCTTCTCGGCAAAGTCCTGCAAAAAAAAGGGGAAACCCAACTCGCCATCCGCGCGCTGCAGCACGCTATATCCATGGATCCCAACAACCCCCTCCCTCATCATCTTCTCGGGCTCGCTTATCGCGATCTCGGCCGGACCGAAGACGCCGAGCGCGAACTCAAGCTTGCCGAACAACTCCAGTCCCGCGAGCATCCGTAGCCATGAGCACCCGCCCGCCAATCCCGCGCCCCATCGTCGTCGGTCTCGGCGAACTTCTCTGGGATCTTTTCCCAGCCGGCAAACAACTCGGCGGCGCTCCCGCCAATTTTGCCTATATCACCGCGATGCTCGGCGACACCGGCATCGTCGCCAGCCGCGTCGGTGACGATCGCCTCGCCCAGGAAGCCCTCTGGCATCTCAAGTCCAATCGCCTGGACGTCAACCGCATCCAGCGCGACCTCACTCATCCCACCGGCACCGTAAAAGTCGATGTCGACGTCAAGGGCCAGCCCGAATATCACATCACCGAAAATGTCGCCTGGGACTTCCTCGAATTTTCCGAAGACTGGATCTCTCTCGCCCGCTCCACTCACGCCGTCTGCTTCGGCTCGCTCGCGCAACGCAACGCCGTTTCCCGCTCCACCATCCGCGCATTTCTCTCGGCTCTTCCTTCCTTCGCCATCGGCATCTTCGACGTCAATCTCCGCCAATCCTATTTCAGCGCAGAAATAATTCGCGATTCGCTTCGCCACACCAAAATTCTCAAGCTCAATCACGAAGAGTTTCCGCGCTTCCTCGATCTCTTGCAATGCCCGCTTAAAAACTATGTGACTACCAACCACTCCGATATCGGCGCCGCTCGCTGGCTCTGCAAGGAGTTCGCCCTACAAATCGTCTGCATCACGCGCGGTCCCAACGGCAGCCTCCTCGTCACTCCAACCGCGCAAAACGAGCATCCCGGCTTCTCCGTAAAAATCGCCGACACCGTTGGCGCCGGCGACGCCTTCACCGCCGCTCTCGTTCACCACGCGCTCGGCGGCTTTTCTCTCCCCGCCATGAACGCCGCCGCCAACCGCATGGGCGCCTGGGTCGCCTCCCAGGAAGGCGCCACTCCTCCCGCCGACCCCGCCATTCTCGCCGAAGTCCGCGTCCCCCATCATTGATTTTTGTCGTGACGCCGGCATCCTGCCGGCTCTTAGGGCGCCCAACGTGCCGTATTTGCACCTGGGAGTTTGTCTCATTTGTAGTGGCCGCCTTCTGAGGCGGGCGGTTTTTTGTAGTCGCGGGTCTACCGACCTGTTTCTTCGCTTATCCTCGGTTACTCGCTACCATGCAGCTGCTCTTCCGCCAGCTTCTCCACCATCGCCTGCGGCAAGTCATGCAGGAACACCAGGAACACTCCGTTGGTCCAGCCGAATCCCACAACATTTATGTTGTACCCGGCCTTCACCGTGGTCTCCGACGACCGCGTCACCGCATTATATTTTTCCCGGATCGTTCCATCGTGCCGGAAATTTTCCGCCACCATGCTCAGAAAGTTGTAGCTGATCCGGTCCGCATCGGAATTGAATCCGTACTTGCGCATTCCTTCGATCGCCAGCAACTGCGTCGGCGCCCAAGCATACGGGTAATCCCACTGCCCTTCGGTTTCGTAGGGACTCATCACCAGCCCGCCCGGCCGCTCCAGCTTCGCAACATTTTTCATCACCGCAGCGGCTTGCTCTTTCGTCGCCGCTCCGGCCCACAACGGATAGAACGTCGTGATGTATTCGTAAGTCGAACGCTCTTTGCGGTCGATGTTGTAATCAAAAAACATTCCGCTTTTCGCGTCCCACAAATATTTCTGAATGTTTTCGTTGCGCCGCGCCGCCCGCTTTTTCCATTCTTCCGCGTCGCTCGCATGGCCTAAAAGTTTGCTAATCCCTTCCAGATCTTTTTCATATTTAAACAGCAAACTATTCAAGCAGACCGCGGCAAAATGATGCGTCCCCGCGCCATGCGGCCCGAACCGGAACGACACATCAAATCCTGACTCCCGCATCGAACGGTCCGCGCGATAAAAATCCCGGCTCAAAGTAATCTGTTCCGTCTCTTCGCAACCAGCTTTCTCCATCGTCGTCGCCACGTCGCAAATCTGCACCGAATAATTTCTCCCGACAGTTTGCGAGGCGCCGTTCTTCGCGTCCGCTTTCGTGCGCACCAGATACCCACGATCTTGTTCCGGATGATTCAGAAAGTACGACGCCACTTTGCGATAGTGATCGGTTTCATCCTTCAAACTCTCCGGCGCCGGCGAATCTCCAAAATCGTAGTACCGTGCCAGCTGCGTTTCTCCGGCCAGGTGCGGTTCCCGCGACCACATCTCCCAATCCTTCGCTGCGTATTTGTAACCGCGCTCGAGCCAGTCCTTGTCGTCGTGACCCGCCGCTTTTTCCGCGTCGTACACTGCACGAATCATCGAAGTCAGAAACGGAGGCTGCGACCGGCTGAGGTAGTAACTGCGATTCGCATTCAGAATTGTTCCGTAGTGTTCAATCTCGAAGAAAAAGTTTTCGACCATTCCCTTGGCCAGATCCACGCGCCCGTCGCGCACCAGTCCGCGCACAATAAAATAACTGTCCCAGCCATACATCTCATTGAAGCGCCCACCCGGAACTACATATTTGTGTTGCAGGTACAGCAATCCCGGCGGATCGAGTTTGCTGGTGTCCACCTGCCCTGGCCGCGTAATTTTTTCCGGTAGCATTTTCACTTGGATGTGACAGCGGCCTTGCATCTCGGTGACTTCCGCAGGAACCGCCAATTCGGCCGGAAGATACAGCACAGAGTTTTGCGCCAGTTTTGGATCGACGACGGTGGTGCAGTCTTCCATGGAACGGGTGAGGGTGTCCCACGTTTTCGAGATGTAGCCGAGAATCGGTTCGAGGCCTTTGGTGTTTGCGGACTCCGAATTTCCGCTCTCATCTGCAAACACGGTTGCAGGCAAAACAATGCAAATCAGCAGCAGGAGGAGGAGCATCTGGCACCTGGAAAAAGAGTGAAATGAGGTCATTCGAATGGCTCTCGGGGCGGCAGGAATGCCGCAGGCTAGCGTATGGCCAACATATTGAAAAGTAAAGGAGTTATTTGATTTCGTGGCGATTCGAACGGGGCAATTTTGTGCGACAAATCTAGCTGTGTCCGCCGCCGGAAAGTTCGCGCACGATATTGCCGACGAAGCCTTTGGCGTCGCCAAAAAGCATGAGCGTTCGATCGAGATAATAGAGCGGATTTTCAATGCCGGCGAAGCCCGCGCCCATGCTGCGTTTGATTACCATCACGGTGCGCGCTTTATCGCAATCCAAAATCGGCATGCCGTAAATGGGGCTGCTGGTGTCGGTGCGTGCCGCGGGATTGGTGACGTCGTTCGCGCCGATGATCAGCGCGACGTCGGTTTGCGGAAAGTCGCCGTTGATTTCGTCCATGTCGAGAAGTTTGTCGTAGGGAATATCGGCTTCGGCCAGCAGCACGTTCATGTGGCCGGGCATGCGACCCGCGACTGGATGGATTCCAAATTTCACGTCGACGCCGCGCTTGGTCAGCGAATCATACAGTTCGCGAACTTTGTGCTGGGCCTGCGCGACGGCCATTCCGTAGCCGGGAATGATGACAACTTTATTTGCTGCCGCGAGGATTGCTGCTGCTTCTTCCGCGGTAGCGCTGCGAACGGGCTTGGCTTCTTCTTTTCCGGCCACGGCGGTTTGTTCCTGACCAAAGGCGCCAAACAAAACGTTGGTAAAAGAACGATTCATCGCCTTCGACATGTTCACGGAAAGAATGAGACCCGAAGCGCCGTCCAGCGCGCCCGCAACGATGAGCAATTTGCTGTCCAGCACAAAGCCCATGGCAGCGGCGGAAAGTCCGGCATAAGAATTCAAAAGGGAAATCACCGTTGGCATGTCAGCGCCACCGATGGGAATGATCATCATCACGCCAAAAACCAGCGGAATCACCACAATCAACGGATACAAATACATGCGCGAAGGATCAAGCACAAGCATGATCGCAACGATAATCGCAATTCCCAGCAAAGAAAGGTTGACGAGATTTTGTCCCTTGTAGGTGATGGGACGCTGCGGAAGAATTTCCTGCAATTTTCCCGCAGCCATCAGGCTTCCAGTGAGCGTCAGCGAACCGAGAATCACTTCCATGGAGAGGACGGCCATCAGGAATTTCGGGACGTTGGGCGCGCGTAGATAAAATTCCGCGGTGCCGACCAACGTTACGCACAACGCGCCAAACGCGTGGCTGAGCGCGGTTCGCTGCGGCACGGCGGTCATGTGCACGCGGCCGAGTGGAATGCCGATGACCGTGCCCAGCACCAGGGCAATTGCGATCCACTTGTAGTCGACAATGCCGCGATTCAGTAGTGTGCCGACAATCGCCAGTACCATGCCTGCTTCGCCGGCGAAGACGCCGCGGCGGGCGGTGACCGGCGAGCTTAGCCACTTCAGCGACAAAATAAAAAGCGCGGTCGCGATGATGTACGCGACCTCGATCACAATGTCGCTGGCGCCCATCGGGTTCATGCTTTTTTGGCTCCGCTGGACTTGAACATTCTGAGCATGCGATCGGTGATGATGAAGCCGCCGACGATATTGCTGGTGGCGGAAACGATGGCGATGGTTCCGAGAATGGTTGCGAGCGTGGATTTGTGTTCACCCGCAAGAATGATTGCGCCGACGACCGCGATCGCGTCCAACGCGTTGGTGAGTGACATCAGCGGCGTGTGCAGCAACGGAGAAACGCGGCGAATCACTTCGAATCCGATAAACGCCGCGAGCATAAATACATACAGGCTTGAGAGAAGGTCGAGCTTCACCGAATCACGCTCCCTTGGGTTGCGCGGCCAGAGCCGGCAAACCGACAAATTCGCGCACTCGCGCGTTCACAATATCGCCGCCGCGGGTCAAAAGTGTTTCCCGGTGAATTTCGTCGGCTTCATTGATTTGCAATTTGCCGTCCTTCACCAGATTCAAAAAAAATGCGGCGACGTTGCGCGCGTACATCTGGCTGGCATGATAAGGAACAGCGCTGGCCAGGTTAGGTGTTCCGATAATGGTGACGCCGTGTTCGACGACAATTTCGCCAGGGCGGGTCAATTCGCAATTTCCGCCGCGCTCCGCGGCCAGATCCACAATCACCGAGCCGGGCGCCATGCGCGCGACCATTTCCTTGGTCACCAGAATCGGGGATTTTTTTCCGGGAATGACGGCGGCGGTGATGACCACATCGTTCGCTGCCACCGCGTCTCCTAAAAGTTCGCGCTGCTTGCGATAGAACTCTTCGCCCTGAGCGGTTGCGTAGCCGCGGGCGTCCTGCGCGTCTTTGGCTTCGATCGGAAGTTCGACAAAGCGTCCGCCGAGGCTTTGCACTTGTTCTTTGGCGGCTGGGCGCATGTCGTAGGCGGAGGCTACCGCGCCGAGACGGCGTGCCGTGGCAATTGCCTGCAAACCAGCGACGCCGGCGCCGATGATGAGTACGCGGCCTGGCGTAATCGTTCCGGCGGCGGTGGTAAGCATCGGAAAGATTCGTGGCAATGTATCCGCGGCCATGATCACCGCTTTGTATCCGCAAATGGTGGCCATGGAAGATAGCGCGTCCATGCTTTGCGCGCGGGTGGTGCGCGGCATCAATTCGACGGCAAACGATGTGACTCCGGTGGCGGCGACTTCTTTCAAGGTTTCGAGCGCGCCGAGGGGGCGAAGAAACCCGACGAGAACTTGTCCGTTGCGTAGCAACGGTAGATCCGCCTGGCCGGTTTTGTCGTTCGAACCGTGGCACAAAACTTGCGCGATAATTTCCGCTTGGGCAAAGACCTCCGCGCGGCTGGTAGCGACTTTCCCGCCCTTGTCCAGATATTCCGCGTCGGGATAACCGGCAGCGGCACCAGCACCGGCTTCAATCAATACTTGGAGTCCGGCTTTGGCCAGATTGGCCAGCACCGCCGGAACCAGCGCCACCCGCCGTTCGCCCGGATAGCTTTCGCGCGGCACTCCGACGATCATGAGCACTCCTCAGCTGACGTCAAAATTAACCAGTAATAAATCGATTTATTATAGCTTCGACCAGGGCGCATCGCGAACGGGGGAATGGGAAAACGATCACCGCAAGGAAGGGCTTTCTCGGCGAACCACGCTTCGGCATCCGGTTCGAACACGCTCATCCCGTGAACACCGTTTCCGCATTCTATCGGGTATTTCCAGAATGTCCACTGAAACCTGTTCTCCGGTAGTGGGTCGGTTTCCGATTACGGCGTTAATGAAGACTTAAGTACGCAAGACTGCGACATTTTGAAAAAAATCAGAATTCTGCGTCACGGAATTTTGATGCCGTTGATTACGATGGTTTGAAGGGGGTCGACTAGAACAGTGAAAGTTACGTCGACTTGATTATCAGTGGTTAGGTTGTCGTGCTCCCCGACCTCCGTCCAATATCCTCGCTGAGGACATACCCTCTCTTCCAAGTTTCGCGTAGTTGCATCTACAAGTGAGCGACGGTAAATATCCCCGGTCGAAATGTTTAGTTGCCGATTTGCCCTATCGAGGCAAGGTGCCGATGCCCCGTACCCTTGAAGTTTGATATTCCGGACAGTTAAAGGTTTGCCCTTGAGTTTGTATGACACTTGGCGCCTTCCCATGGTGCCGGAATATTCAACCGCGACACTCTCCAAAAATGGCAATGCATTTAAGGTGTCGACGTCTAATTGAGCGGCCTCAGGCGTATAGCACACGTAGCCAGAAATAAGTTTAATCTTCGACTCGACGTATTGACGCGGGACGTAGTCGTCGATTTGAGTTTCATCGATTCCCATGATTAGGTCATCGCACGGCTTTCCGTAGGGCGGAAAAGCGCCTTCCTTGGGAATGCCCGGGCCACGAACGATTTCAAATTGCACACTCGCCTTTCCTGCATTGTAGTCAAGGAGCACAGTAGGAGTGGCTGCGACTGAGATTCCTTTCTTTCTGTAGAACTGCCTGATCCCTTCCCACGTTACGGCTTCGGCGTCTGTCGAGTACGGTCGGCCCACCTGGAGGGTCATAACATTTCGGCTCAGCCATTCTCTAAGTTCAGCTTCTTCTCGGACATCCATCTCAAACGCAAGTTGCTCGAGATTCAATATTTTTGTCTGAACACGAAAAATAACCAGGACTTCGCCTTTTTCGGAGCCAGTTGACTTGCGCACCCATACTCGCTGTACGAAAGGTTGGGCAGAAATACTCTTGGAGCACTGCTGAACAGCAGTCGAGGAATACTGTTTACCGCTGAGCTCGTCAATACACGGAAAGACCGCGTAGCCAGGAGGCGCGGAGCTTTTCGGCTCATACCACCCCTTCATGGTGCCATGTTCATTAGCTCCAGCGACCAACTGATAGGTCAAGAACAAGCAGAGTAGAAGGAAAAGCCTTGACGCATATCGCATTCGAGTCATCTCGTACTCAGTTACGGATTCCTTTTCACATGGTTTTATACCATAGGAGCGACTAACTCCCAGTAAGTCGGATTCTCGAAAACTGACGCTGCCCTATCTTCCGTTTACGACCCAATCGCGCTGAGCCATGCATCCTATCCCCGGCTTGACAAGCTGGCCGTGGTGTTGAGATGGTTCGCATCGTTGACGGAGGTCGCGATGCGTTTTCTCTTATATTCTTTGCTGTGTTTCCTGCTGGGTACCGCGTCACTCTCGGCGCAGGGAGCTTCGCCCGGTTCGCCATCCGCGCCAGCTTCCGACGAGACGATTGCGCGAATCGTCGGCCACTCGCTCACCAGCGATGGCGCGATAGAATTTCTGGAGACGCTTACGGATAGCATCGGCGGGCGAATCACGGGGAGCCCGGGGTCGCGCGAAGCCGCGGACTTGATTTTGAAGACGTTGAAGGATGCCGGATTTGAAAACGCGCACACCGAAGAGTACAAGCTGCCGTCGGTCTGGCAGCACGGCGCGACGACCGGCGAGGCCATCAGCCCGGTTCGGCGCGCGCTGGTGATTGGATCGTACGGCTGGGTGCCGGGAACACCGGGGCCGATCGAAGTGGCGGTAAGCGACTACGGATCGGCGGCGGGCGAGCACGTGAGCGATTTGAGCGCGCTGAAGGGCAGCGCGGTGATTGTGGATTTGCGAAGCAACGGATTATCGACGGCGTATGTGGGGACGAGGGAGGTGCTTTCGAAGCAACTGGCAAAGGCCGGCGCGGCCGCAATGATGATTGTGTCCGACAAGCCGGACCGGATGGTGTACACCTCGGCGTTCGGATTTTATCCGCGGGCGGCGCTGCCGGTGCTTTCGATCGCCAGCGAAGATGCGGCGTTGTTGCGGAGGTTGCTGGCGAAGGGAGCAGTGAAAATCCGGCTGGACGTGCAGAATTCGTTTGCAAGCGGGCCAGGCACCGAGCGAAACGTGGTGGCGGATTTGCCGGGCGAAGATACGCGCGAGATGGTAGTGATGATGGCGCACTTCGACGACTGGGATCCGGCGCAAGGCGCGAACGACAACGGCGCGGGCGTGGCGGTGATTCTGGAAGGGGCGCGGATTTTCAAGCGGCTGGGGATTCGTCCGAAACATACGATTCGGTTTGTGTTTGTTTCGGGCGAAGAAGAGCTGTCGAACGGGTCGCGCGCATACATCGAGCGGCACAAATCGGAATTGGACGATGTGCGCGCGGTGTTTAACATTGATTGTGGAGCGCATCCGCCGCTGGGATTCAAGATTCACGGGCGAAAAGATTTAGAGGCAGCATCGCGCACGCTGCTGAAGCCTCTGGCGCCGCTTGGTGCGGATCGCGTTTCTTTGGAGGCGGACTTCGATTCGGATCAGGAAACTTTTATTGTGGCCGGAATGCCGATTTATTCGCTGATGGTTGATCCGCAGGACTATGATGCGCGGCACCACACCATTATTGATACGTTTGAACGAGTAGATCCGCCGATGGTGCGGCTGCAGACCGCGGTGATGGCGGTGGCGGCGTATTCGTTTGCGAATGCGGAGCGGCGGCCGGGGCCGCGGATTGGTCCGGCGGAAGTGCAGGAATTGCTGAAGCGGACGGGATTGGAGGAGCTGTATAAATTGGAATATGCGGACGAGAATAAGCAGTAGCTGGGCTCCGTCGAGGGGCCAGCGGCATACAAAAAAATCAGGACCGGTAAGGTGTTAACGAGAGGCGGGCGGATACGGCAAACACGCCGTGGACAGACAGGTCTCGTGCATGCGTAGGTTGAGATCCTTCGACGAACCTGGTCGGTTCGTCTCAGGATGACAGACTTCTGCCGGAGGAACTGCTTTCCCGGCGGTGATTGAATGACAGTGTTTTACGCAGCGTATCGAATGAGAAAGGGCGCCGCAGTGCTGCGCCCCTACAGAAGATTCGGCGGTTCAAATCAATGCGAGCTAGGCCAGGCCGAGCTTGCTGAAGGGGAGTTCGCGGACGCGTTTGCCGATGGCGGCGAAGACGGCGTTGCAGAGCGCCGGAGTGAACGGCGGAACTCCCGGCTCGCCAATGCCGGCGGGTGGCGCGTCGCTCTCGACGAGGTGCACGTAAGTTTCGCGCGGCGCGTTTTTCATGCGCGCCATCTGATAACCGTCAAAATTAGATTGTTGAATGACGCCGTTCTTGGCGGTGATTTCGCCGAAGAACGCGATGCTGGTGGTGAACGTTGACGCGCCTTCGAACTGTTGGCGCGCCATTTCCGGGTTGATGATGGTGCCTGCATCCACGGCGGTATCCACGCGGCCGATTTGCACTTTGCCATCTTTGCCGATTTCGACTTGCACGACGGTGGCGACGTAGGTCAAAAAGCTGCGGTGAATCGCCAGACCCATGCCGAAGCCGTTGCCGTTTTTCTTTTTGCCCCAGCCAGCTTTTTCGGTGGCGATTTCGAGAACGCGGCGGAATCGCGCAGTGTCAATCGGATATTGCGCGTAGTCGCCGTCGTAGTTGGTGTAATCCTTGGCGAGTTCAGTCTTGGGAATGACGCGGTCGGGTCCGAGAAGGGCGAGGACGTAATCGCGCGGATCTTTCCCGGCGGCGTGCGCGAGTTCGTCGGCGAAAGAATGTTCAGCGTACGCGTGAAACACGTTGCAAACGCTGCGCAGCCAGCCGATGCGCACGTGGGCCTTGGCTTCGCCATTTTCGGCGCGGTGATTGGGAATAGCGTAGGGCAAGTCGCTCCAGCCGAGCCCGATTTCACCGGCGTCGGCGACCAGCGCGCTGGCGTCGAAGGTGGAAGCGATTGGCGGGAAGGTGCTGCGCTGCAACCATGCGGTCGGTTTTCCGTCGGCGCCGAGAGAAGCTTTCAAGTACATCGCGGCGACGCTGTGGAAAGTGTCGAACTGAATGTCGTCCTCGCGGCTCCAGACTACTTTCACCGGCTTGCCGGATTTCTTGGAGAGCACCGCGGCTTCGACGGCGTAGTCTGGAAATGATTTGCGGCCAAAGCCGCCGCCGAGCAGGGTGACGTTGACGGTGACGTCTTCTTTTTTCACGCCGACTGCGGCGGCGACTGCTTCTCGCGCGCCTTGCGGATTTTGCGTGGCGGCCCAGACGTCCACTTTGCCGTCTTTGTAATTCGCCAGAGCTGCGGGTGGCTCCATCGAAGCGTGCGCCAGCATCGGCGCGTAGTATTCCGCTTCCAGGATTTTTCCGCCCTTAGCGAAGGCGTCGTCGACGTTTCCGATTTCGCGCACAACTTTTCCGGGCTTGCGAGAGACTGCCTGCAATTCCGCTTTGTACGGATCGGATGAATAGGATTTGTGTTCGCTGTCGGTCCACTCGATTTTCAGTTTTTTCTTGCCTTGAATTGCGGCCCAGGAATTGTTCGCGAGCACGGCCACGCCGCCATGAGCTTGAAAAAGAATGGGCGGCTTGAAGGGATCGATGGTCGCGGTTTGTTTTACGCCGGGAACCAAGAGAGTGGCTTTGTCGTCCACTGATTTTACCGCGGAGCCGTAAACCGGCGGATGCGCAACGTTGGCGTACAACATTCCGTCCATGTGGGTGTCGATGCCGTAGGTGGCTTTGCCGGTGATCATGTCCTTCAAGTCGTAACTGGAGACGCCTTTGCCCATGTAGCGCCATTCGCTGCGCGGCTTGAGCTTCAATTCTTCTTTTTTGGGGACGGGGAGTTTCGCGGCGGCCGCCACCAGCGAACCGTAGCCGGCTTTCTTTCCGGATTTGGCGTGCAGCACTTCGTGCAAACCGGTTGTGCATTCACCTTCCGGAACGCCCCACTGCTGGGCAGCCGCGCGAATCAGCATCAAGCGCGCCGAAGCTCCAGTTTCGCGTAACGTATCGAACGAACCGCGTACCGAGTGCGAGCCGTCGGTGTCCTGATCGCCATATTTTTCGTCGCCGGTGGCTTGCACGATTTTCACGCGAGCCCAATCGGCGTCGAGTTCATCGGCAATGATGCGCGGAAGAGCGGTCTTGCTGCCGCTACCCATTTCGGAGCGGTGAGCAATTGCGTAGACGGTGCCGTCGGTGTCGATCGCCAGATAAACGCTGGGTGAAAGCGGACCCTTGAGGCCGACGTCGGCAACGCCGTTTGGCGTTCCGGCCGCGCTGCTTGCGGCAAAAACTTCACCGGGCAAATAGTGCGCCGCCAGCACGAATGCTCCGGCGCTTAGCACTCCGCGCAAAAAATCGCGGCGGCTGTTGCCACTCTTGCTGCCAAGCAGGGAAATATTTTCGACGGCGATCACAAAACCCTCCGGTTTTTCAACGATTTCCATAGCAACATGGTACCGCCAATTCGAATTCTTGCAACTGCCCACGGGATTTTCTGTGGTTTATGACCCAGGCCAGATGCCCAGCGCGCGCCGCAAGTCCACCAGTTGCGCCAGGTGATAGGCGTTATGATCGGCGAGCAGCAAGGCCTCGCGCAGCAGGGTTTGGCCGTCGCCCCACGGGAATGGGGCGTGCAAGTCCAAACGGCGATTCGAAACGAGGCGCATCATGGCGCGTTGGTCGCGGCGAAACGAGCGAATGCTTTTCTTCCAGGCATCGTCATCGTGCGGAGCTGGCGTGCTTGGCCAGTAGCCGACGGGAAAGTCGGGGGAAACATGTTTTGGGTTGCGGCTGAATTCCAAAATGTCCCACTGGGCGACGCGCAGATGCTCCAGCAATTGCCAAGCGGTATGCGGCAAACCGTTTGCGTAGGCGCCACGCATTCGCTTCGGGATACTGTCCACTGCGTCCTGAAATCCGACGTGGGCGTTGCCGCCTTTCAGCAATTCGATCAAATGCTGGCGAAGCGAGGCGTCTGGCGCAAGTTTTGCGCTTGATGATTTTTTATTGTGTGCGCCCATCGCTATTTTTCCGCGGAAACGATTTGTTCGGGCAGATCCGGGACGTGATGCAGAGTACAGCGTTTGAATCCAGCGGCGCGGTGCATCTTTTCGTATTCGGCGAAAGTATAGGCGTCGCCGGCATCGGTAGTCGCCAGCATAACCGCGCTGAAGCGAGCGGCCATGGGTGGCGAAACGCGGCCTTCGTCCGGGACAAACTCGACGGTCAGCGCCGTACCTCCCGGTTTGAGCGCCGCGCAAAAACGCCGCAGCAGCATTTCGTTAGTGGGAATATCGAAATGATGGAGGAAGTTGGTGATGAAAACGTAGTCGTAGCCTTCGCCGAGATTAGCGTCAAAAGCGCTGCCAGGGACGGTTGAATAGCGCTCGGCGACACCTGCAGCCTTGGCATGTTCTTTCGCGACTTCGAGCACCGCGGGCCAATCCATCGCAGTGACGTGAACATTAGGAAGATTCTTGGCGACAGTGATGCCGTACATGCCGTGGCCAGCGGCGATGTCCAGAACGCGAATCGGCCGCTCACCGCTTGATTTCACGATTTGCGTGAGGACACCGGCCATCGGCACCGCCATCGGCCCCATCGCTTTGGCAAAACCAACCCACCGTTCGTTGAGCGGCTTGCTGTTGTCTCCTTCGCTCGAGGCCGTGCCGCCCTTGCGCACCGCCTCGGCCAGTTTGGCAAAGTGTGCGACGTTTTCTTCGTCGGCGAGAAAGTCGGCCATTGAACCCATGCAGGCGGGTGAGCGGCGGTCCAGAAACACCGCCGATTCCGGCGTCAGCTGGTACTTGCCATTTTCCTTGCGCAAAAAACCCTGCACCGTCATGTAGTCCGCGAGGATTCGAATTCCACGCTCCGAAGCGTTGCACCGCTTGGCCAGCAGCGATGGCTGGTTCGCGCCCTCGCCGATCGCGGTGAACAGATCGACTTCAATCGAGGCTTTCAGAGCAAACGTCTGCTGATACGCAAAGAGAGTGGTGAAAATTTGTTCCGGACTGAGCCTGGGCGCGGCGGTAGACGAAGACATTTGTAATTGCTCCCCGAGAAATTGGATGATGGCGTGGCGGTTCGAACTTCAACAGCTTCGGACCTGAATTTGCCTCCCTACGTTATACCCTTTTTTTTCTCATGCCGCCCGCTTCATTCGGTTGGTGGAAGACCACGTTTGGCCGAACGCGTGGTTGCTTGCGATTCGCGCCGCTGGCATACTCTCGGTTTCCCCGATTTCCCATGAGGCCGCTCTTATGAAACGTGAGTTCCATCACTGGTATTCGCAACGCCTAGGCATTGAACTCGGCGTCGTTGTCTACGGCCACTATGGCTCGCCGCTGCTCGGCTTTCCTACCAGTGCGGGAGACGAGTGGGAACTTGAAGGCCAGTCCATGGTCGGCGCGCTTGCCGATTTCATCGATGGCGGCAAGCTGAAGTTTTTTACTATTAATTCGATCAACGGACTCAGCTTTTACAACAAGGGCGCGCATCCGTTTCATCGCAGTTACGTGCAGTCGATGTTCGATTCGTATTTACGTGAAGAAGTTGTGCCATTCATTTGGGACAATTGCCAGTCGCAGGGCCTCGCCATCTCAACAATGGGCGCGTCGTTCGGCGCGTATCACGCGGCAAATTCGTTGTTCAAGCATCCTGACGTCATCAAGCGCTGTTTCGCGATGTCCGGCGTCTACGATTTGAAGAATTTCATGGACGGCGTGTTCGACGACAATTTTTATTTCAACAATCCGGTCGATTATCTGGCGAACTTGAGCGATCCCTGGGTCTACGGACAGCTTGCGACGTGCGACATCCACATTTCAACTGGCACCGGGCAGTGGGAAAACTCCGGGCCGACCTATCGCCTCTCGGAAGTTCTCTCCAGCAAAGGCATTCGCCATTCACTGGATAATTGGGGCCCCATGGGCGGCCACGACTGGCCGTATTGGAAGCACCAAATGCGCGAATACGTGTCGCACCTTTTTTAGCATCGGGTTTCTGAGGAGACTGGTGTCGCGCGAACGCAAGGTCTCAGGCGAGGCCGAGGTGCTCCATCTGGTAGTGGCCCTTCGCGATGATCTGGTCGCTGTCGATCCACACGTCGCAATTTCGCGTCAGCACATCAACATGCGTTTTTGATTTCCAGTCGGCGTGGGTCTGGCTGCCGTAGGGATCGCCGAAAGCGATGTGCACTCCAGGGAATTTTTCGTCCTGCAACAAACTCCCGATCATTTCCGATAGACCAAGATTGGTGCCGAACGCTAACTCACCGACGCGATCGCTATTTTCATCGGTGTGGCAATATTCCCAAAACTCTTTTTCCAAATCCTTGCGCGCGCACTCCACGCGCACTAGCCGCCCGCCCTCGATCGTCAATTTCATTGGCGTCGACTGCAAATCGCCGTACTTCCCGTTGAAATAATCACCCGCCGTGGCATCGCAGACAAACGTTCCGTCCACGGTCGCCGGCGTAGTAAAGACTTCACCTGCGGGCAAATTCGACCAGTAGCGCGGACTGATCAGCCCGCTGGTTTTTACCCAATCCAATTTGCGGTCGAAGTGCGCCGCGAACGACGTCCCCGCTTCGGTTTTTACGGTAAGCGTTTCCGCGCGCAACATCCTTTCGCGCAGTTTGTCGCTCAGCCGGTCCACCAGCTTGTAATCGGTGCGCATGCCTTGCTGCATGATTTGCGGAGTAACACCCACCATGTGCGCATAGCGAATTCGCCGCCGCTCCACCACCTGCACAATCGCCATCCGCGCGGTAAGTTCTCCGGGCTGCGGATTCATTGCCAGAATGCCCACGTCCGCTTTTTCCAGCGCATCCAGCACCGGCTGCGGAGCGGCGCGCATTGGCCGCGGCCCAAAATCCTCCAGCAGCAGCGCGGTGGTTTTCGCGTGAATCTGATCCAGCGCCGCAGCCAGGCTCGCCGCCACCGCGCTGCTCGTTTCGTCCGCGATCAACGCCACGTGCTCTCCAGGCTGCACCGCGAGGCATGTTTCCACGGCGTTTTTCGCGCCCGGCATCAGTTCAGGTTTTGATTTTCCGAAGCTCATTACAGCCCATTTTACAGTGGGATGAATGATTTTTGAAGAAGCGCGCGGAAGATTTTTCCAAATATCAACTCCGCGCGTGCACACGAAACGCGGGAATCTGCCCGCCACCGCTGGTTACATTCGCCAGTCCGGTCGCGCTCAATCGCGTCAGGAAGCCGCACAATTTTCCGCGAAATAAATATGGCGCAAAATCCACCAGCATGTCGCGAAAGTCCACCTGGCCATTAGGCTGAATCCACGGAAATACTTCGCGCCGGATCGGAATACGCTCCTGCACGATCCAGCAGCCCTGTTTGGACTCCATAGCTTTTTCAATCGCGGCATCCCATTCCACTTCACTGGTTTCCCATCCCAGCGTTACGCCGCTGCCGCCATATTCGTCGCTCGGCTTCAGCACCAGGTTCTGCCGCTCGCTTCGCAAAAACTCCAACAGTTCCACCGGTCTTCCATAGTGCGAAGTCCGCACGTCCGCGACCACTCGGGTCCACGGAACGTGTTTACGAATTAACTCGCGCTCGCCAAAGGAAAACAGCCCATCGTTCCGTTCGTCGGTCAACACCGCAAAGAACGCCTTGACGTGCGGAATCTTGCAGCGGAAATGATTGGCCATACACACCGCGTTCGCGGCCACCGCATCCACCAGCGCTTTGCACTCCGTCGCGCGCGCCACGATGTCGTTCATCAACACGCGCCGGTAAACCAGGTCAATTTTCTTGCCGTTCGCGGTGAGGTGCTTTCCGTCGAAGTGTAAATCGCGCGGATCGGCCAGTTCCACCGGCACGCCCATTTTCTCGAATCGCTCCTGCAAAATTTCGAATTCGCTCCAGGTGGGCACTTCTCGCCAGTCGGTGATCAGCATTTGCGGACGCTTCGACGTCCCGCCCCAATCGATGTAGCTCATCACCAGAGCGTCCAGCAGCTTGGCGCTCAACGGATAACTGTGAATGTCAAACGCAGTCGTAAATTCCTTCATCATTGGAAGTTCGCGAAAGATTTCCGCCAGCGTTTCCGTGTAGCCCGCTCCGGCTGGCGATTCTCCGTTGTATTCGGCGAACTTCAGCGAATCCGGCAGCAGAAACGCATCCAGCCGCGACGTGGTGCTGGCCGGTCCGGCGATTTTTCCCATTCGCACCAGCCGCAACTCTTCTTCGCGCAGGTGAAATTGCGCGAGGAGCGACGGGTCGCCAAGCGCGGCACTCGCAACCCTCTCGCCCAGCTCCACCATGGTTTCGGCGACCACCCTCACCCGCTGCTCGTCTTCCGGGGAAAGAAAAAACGGCCGCAAAAAGGGACAATGGACGCGATTGCCGAAGGTCAGTTTCGCGCCGCGCAACCTCTCATAAAATTTGTCGGTGAAATGCGGTGAATTCCGCAGCTCCGCCTTCAGTGCTTTGTCCCACAACTCGACCGCCGCGCTGGACGGCGCTCCGCCTGGTGACTTTGGCGCTGTTCCTGTGCTCATTTCACCGTGGCTCCGCCGCTTCCCGGAGCCGCTTGCGCCGCTGCGCGCGGCGCTCCTGTAAATCCCGCTGCCGCGCCAATTCCCAGCATCTCTTCCCAGCGCGGCCACGGATTCGACGGCGCTCCATTCAAAGCACGGTCAATCACCAGCCGCGCCATCTTGTCCACCACCATCTCGAAATAAAATTCGGTGATGCGGTCGCGCTCAAAATCCGGCGCAGGATTCAGAAAATCAATTGCGTACGGCACATCGCCCTTCACCGCAAACTCAATGGTGTTCATCTCGTAGCCGAGCGCCTGATTGATGGTCTGCGCGTCTTTCACCACACGCGCGCCCAACGCCGGCGACAAATAGTCGTGCTCCACCAGATATTTCCGCTCTTTCGGGTCGTAATGTACCGGCACAATATCCGATTTTCCAAACGTGAAGCACCGCACATATTTGTCGAAATCAATAAACTCCTGCAGGGTCATGCAATACGGAGAAGTCTTGTCGAACGCCTCGATCAATTCTTTTTTGTCGTGCACTTTGTAAACGTGCTTCCATCCGCCGCCGGAAAACGGTTTCAAAATTGCCGGCCGTCCCACAAAATCCAGTAAACCGTCCCAATCCATCGGGTAGTCCAGGTTATGCAGCGACTCCGCGGTAATATCCACGTTCGCCGGATAGCCCTTCTGCGGCAGCAGCACCGTTTTCGGAATGGCGATTCCCAATTTTGCGGCCATTGAGTAATTGAAAAATTTGTCGTCCGCAGTCCACCAGAACGGATTGTTGATGACGTAAGTGCCTTCCAGCGCCGCGTGCTTCAAATAGCCGCGGTAATATTCCACTTCGTGCGAAATGCGATCGACGATCACGCTGTAGCGCGCAGCCTCTCCCATCTTCGTTCCGCCCAGCTTCACGAGCTCCGCCGCCACTCCATCTTTCGCGCCCAGTTGATTCACCTGCGCGATAAACGCCGGCGGAAACGAATATTCCCGCCCGCAAAGCAATCCAACGATTTTCATAGCGCTGTCTCCCAAATCCGAAATGTCATTCCGAGCGAAGCGAGGAATCTGTTTTGCTGCCCTTCAATTCACCGCGCGTGCCGAACTCGACCTCGGCTCAATGGTGCCCGCACGCGTTTCCGCCACCACGTGCTGCACCACTGCCCGCAAATCGCCCGTCTTCTGAAAAACCTTCAGTTGCCGCTCCGCGCTGGTGCCTTCGCTCAAAATCGTGTTCACGTAGTTCACCGCGCTGCGGCTGCCCAGATCGTCCACCACGTCATCCACCAGCTCCAGCAGCTCCGGTATCAGAATCTTCATCGGCACTTCCTGCTCCTTGCCGAAGTCGATCATCTTCCCTTCGATTCCATATCGCGCCGCGCGCCACTTGTTTTCTTCAATCAACGCTCGCCGGTAAATCCGCCAGCTTTGATTGTTCGTATATAGACGATGCAGCTTCACGACGATCGCCTGGGTCAGCGCCGCAATCGCGCACGCTTCTTCCACTTTCGTGGTGACGTCGCACATCCGGAATTCCAGAGTGCCAAACACCGGATGCGGCCGCACGTCCCACCAGATTTTTTTCGGATTATCAATACAGTGCAACTTCATCAGCAGGTCGGTGAAATTCTCGTAGTCGCTCCACGACTCAAACTGTTCCGGTATCCCGGTGCGCGGAAATCTTCTGAATACCGTGGTTCGAAACGATTTCAGCCCGGTGTTCCGTCCCATCCAGAATGGCGAACTGGTCGACAGCGCCAGCAGGTGCGGCAAGAAATATCGAACCATATTCATCAGGTCAATGGTGGTCTGCTTGTCCGGCATGGCCACGTGGATGTGCATCCCGAAAATAAGCAGCGAACGCGCCAGTTGCTGCAATTCTTCAACGATGTGCTCGTAGCGCTCGCCCGGTGAAATCACCTGATCGATCCAGCTGGAAATAGGATGGGTGCCCGCGGCCGCCACTTGCAGTCCGGCGCGGTCCGCCGCCGCAATCAGTTCGCCGCGTGTGCGGTGCATCTCAACTCTCAATTCACCCACGTTCTCGCAGATCCTCGTTCCGGTCTCCACGATCGACTGGTGCATTTCGTGTTTCACCTGGTCCTGAATCGACGGCGAAATTTCGTTCACCAGTTGCATCACGTGTGAACGCAGCTCGCACGTCTTGGGATCGATGATCTGGAATTCTTCTTCAACACCGATGGTGAAGCGGTGAGCCATGGCTGGCCCTCCGGGTCTGTGGGCTTCAATGGGGACTTCGCCCGTATCATACCGCAACTGCCGAAGCTTTCAGCAATTCACTCTGCGAACTCACGCCGCGCGGCATGAATCGGCCACGAGGTTCGTATTTTTTTCGAACAGGCACAAGACAATAAGGCGCCTGATTGCCAGGCGCCCTTCGAAACGATCCCAAATTAGACTGAAAGGAATTGCGTTAAGAGAAGTTGCTGCGATCTCCTCGGCAGCCGAGATGTGTAAGCAAAAAATCGCCTGCTCGAACCGACCTACGCCGCGCCCATGGCCCGCCGTTGCTGGAAACATTCGCGGCAGAATACCGGACGCCCCTGGGTCGGCCGGAAGGGAACCGTGGTTTCCTTCCCGCACTGCGAACAACTGGTCTTGGTTTCCGAACGCATCGGGCCGGAATTTCCTCCTCCGCCCGAACCTTCCGCGCGCTTGGCCTTGCAGGCCTTGCAGCGCTTGGGCTCGTTCTTGAAGCCCTTGTCGGCGAAGAACATCTGTTCGCCGGACGTAAACACAAACTCGGCGCCACACTCCGAGCACTTCAGAACCTTGTCATGGTATTCCATGGAAGCGTTCCCCCTGGACCCCAACAGGAAAGGGAACGCGCAGAAGTCTGCACGAAGGGTCGGACCCCATATTCCAATCACGGGGTCCAGGGAACCGGGCTGGGGCTCCTGGGGCCTGCGAGCTGGTATTCTGCTACCAACAAACTTCCGTTCACTACCTGACCGGGGCCTGAATCACGGAGCGGGGCGCCAAGCTTTGTCACGAACTGGAATTAATCCAGCTCGCGCCGCTGCTTTTTGCGCAAACGCTTCCGCGAAAGCGCTTCCTTCGCCCGGCGCTTCTCGCCGGGTTTCATGTAGAAGCTGTGCTTCTTGATTTCCTTGATGATGTCTTCCTGTTGCACCTTGCGCTTAAAACGCCGCAGGGCATTTTCCAGTGACTCACTCTCTTGGATAATGACTTCAGCCACTTAGTTAATTCACCCCCAATCCGGTTAGGATTGGTCTCTGTCGAAAACCTGGCCCTTCAATCGCTCTGGGCCGGTTTCCACCGTCCTCATTATCGCATGCCGAATTGCCCGAGCCTAATGCCCGGTTCGGCCAATGCCGCCAAATTTTTAGGCGTTCGCACCCTGAACGAGGACGATCTATGGCCCTCTTCTTAATCAATTCAGGGATAAGTGTCAAGCAATCTTTATAAAAGGGAAGGAACAGGGGGCGGCCAGAATTCTTGCCCGCAAGCCGAGGGTGCCCGTCGCCGCCAGCCATCTTGTCGGCTCTAGGTTTTGTCGCAGCGCTTGTCCGCTCTAGGTTTCGGTCGTAACGCCGGCTCCCAGCCGGCTCTTCAGGCGGGCGGGGTGTGGCCCGGTCAGCAGAGCCATTTTTTCAATTTGTGCGCGCTGCTCGCATTGCCATCGTAGTTTACATATAATCGCGACAATCCTGAGCGTTTAGATGCAATGAAATATCGAATCCATGACGGGGCGAGGGCGGACCGCAGCCATGGCACGTGGGGGCTTTGAAGCGTAAGCTGGTCACACTTTGTGACCACTTCGGGAAGGGAACGCGATGCCGAAAACAGCTGCGATAGTGCCCCTCGATCGTATCGAATCGCTCATCCTGCTCATCCGCGGCAGGAAAGTTATGCTGGACTCGCATCTCGCGGGGCTCTACGGCGTGTCCACCAAACGCCTCAATGAACAGGTAAAACGCAATAGCCAGCGCTTTCCTACCGATTTCATGTTTCAGTTGACCCTCGCGGAGTCCCGCAGTTTGAGGTCGCAATTTGCGACCTCAAACCGTCAGCGCGGTGGATCTCGTTACCGCCCTTACGCCTTCACCGAGCACGGCGCCATGATGGCCGCCAGCGTCCTCAATACGCGCCGCGCTATCGAAGTCAGCCTCTATGTCGTGCGCGCTTTCGTCAAGCTGCGTGAATTCCTCGGCACGCACAAGCAACTCGCGCGAAAACTCGCCGAACTCGAGAGTCGCATCGAGGCACACGACGAAGAAATTACTGCTCTCTTTGAAGCCATCCGCCAGTTGATGCAGCCGCCTGACAAGCCCGGCAAGCCCATCGGATTTCACGGCTAGGGGAACAATGCGTAAGTCCGCCGAAACCATCCTCGAAACGTCTGCAAGTCGTTTCGGCGCCACACACTCGCAAACTCCAAGGCAACCAACATCAATCCCAAGACCCGGGTACCAAACACCGGAACCCGGGGCACCCACGCCACCATCTCTCTATACTGTCGCGAGAAGTGCCGCAGTGATACCCTCTCTATCATTTCCATGTCAAGAAATTTCAAACAGCTCGACTCCGGGCCACCCGCCATCGGAAACCCCAAGACCCACCCTCACAACCCGAGGGTGGGGCACCCTCCGCCTCTCTATACTTTCCTTACAATTTCCTCAGTGTTATCCTCTCTGTGTGCTCCCATGTCAACCTCTTCCGATCCTGAGACCGGGCCACCGCCAGAAGTCGCTGTGGGAGCTGAAGAATTCGCTGCGGGAACCCTGCCTGAGTTCACAGTGGGAGCGATGGATGCAGTGGGACTCTATGCCGTTATCCGAGAAACAACGGCCGCCGTTCAGGGCAAATGCCACTGACACACATGGCTTCCGAAGATAACAATGGCGAGCAAATAACTTCTAAGGTTCGAGGAGGTTGCCGCGACAAACTACTGCTTGTGGCTGCCTCCGTCACGGTAATTGTCATTTTCGGCAGCGCGTTCTGGTTCACGATTAGCCACAATTGGAGCCCGTTGTGGGTATTTTCCGTCGCAAACTCACTTGTCGCAGGGTTCGCACTCACAAAATACTTCAAAGCGGAACTCGACCGACCTTATTTTAAGCTTGCGCTTGCCATCTGGGCAATCGCACACGGTGGATTGGCGGCAACGTTAAGCCGAATGCGGGTACCCTTTGCGATGTGGCCCTTCTTTTTTCTGGCCGAACTTGTGATCGGTTATCTCATAACAATACGTCTATTTAAGATTCAAGGTCGGAGATCGGCCAGCACTCGCTAATGCCGCGGGTGGGCCAAGCTTTTGACTTTGCTTTTTGACCGCCCGGGTGGCCTACCTTTTCGGGTTTGGTTCATGAAAAGGTGGGTCCGCTCGTCGTCCTTCGCTTCTCGATTTTTATTGACAGGCACGTGACTCATATGATAAACTGTCTTTGTGATCGGAACGGCGCCTCCTTTAAGCCTTATGGCATCGTCCCACACTCCCGCCCACCCCAAAAATCCCCTAAGTCCTTTATTTGCCACTCTTACAGGGAATGCACAAAAAAGCGCAAAGAGTGATCCCGTAAGTCCTTTATTTTCAACAACGCTCTCTCACTCTTCCTCACTCTTTGTCACTCTTTTTTCCGTAAGTCCTGCATTTGCTACTCTTAGCAAAAGTACCCCGGGGTACACCCCCCACCCCTCCACACTCTTCAACCTTTACTTGAAGTTCCGCGTGTGCTGCCTTCATGCCCATTGGGGCCGCTACACACAAACGAATAGGAGTCTGCCGAGGAATCGGAACGCAAATTCGCCGTGGAAGTCGTCTCCCCCGACTCCCCTACGGAAAACACCCTGCCTTGTTTTGCGGGCGACTGCTGCTAGAATGGCGCGGCTGGAAACTTGTCCGCTTGCGGGGTGCCACCATGCAAGACATGCGCGATGCCATTGTAGTGTTGTTGGCCGGAGGGCAAGGCGAGCGGTTGTGGCCGCTGACGCGCGATCGCGCCAAGCCCGCGGTTCCCTTTGGCGCGCTCTACCGCATCATAGACATCACGCTTTCCAACTGCGTCAATTCCGGATTGCGTCGCGTTTTCGTCCTCACGCAGTACAAGGCGCTGAGTCTGAGCCGCCACGTGCGCGCGGGCTGGTCGCCGCTGGCCGGACTCGGCGAGTACATAGAAATTCTGCCGCCGCAAATGCGCGTTTCCAAAGAGTGGTATCAGGGCACCGCCGACGCGGTGTATCAAAATATTTATTCCATCGGCAGCGAGCGCTCCAAATACGTTTTCATTCTTTCCGGCGATCACATTTACAAAATGAATTACGCCAAGATGCTGCAGCAGCATCTGGATTCCGCTGCGGACGTAACCGTCGGCACCATTCAAATTCCCACCCACGAAGCTGCCAAACAGTTTGGCGTAATCGAAGTGGACAAGGACTGGCGCATCGTCGGCTTTGAAGAAAAGCCCGAGAAGCCCAAGGAATCGCCGCACAATCCCGGCCAGTGCAACGCTTCGATGGGCATCTACATTTTCAATACCCAATTGCTGATTCCAGTGTTGCTGGCCGACGCTGAAGATCCGAAATCCCATCACGATTTCGGCAAGGATATTCTTCCGCGCATCATTTCCAAGCATCGCGTTTTCGCCTACAACTTCGTTGACGAAAACAGCAAGACCTCGCTCTACTGGCGCGACGTGGGAACACTCGATGCTTATTACGAAGCGAACATGGATCTGGTGAGTGTCTCGCCGGTTTTCAATTTATATGACAGCGCGTGGCCGCTACGTACCTGGCAGCATCAGTATCCGCCGGCCAAATTCGTGTTTGGCGATCCGGACCGCATGGGCATTGCGGTGGACTCGATTGTAGCCGGAGGCTCGGTAGTCTCCGGGGGGCGCGTCACCAAATGCGTGGTGGGAAACAATGTGCGAGTCAACAGTTTTTGCGAAGTGAGCGAATGCATTTTGTATAACCACGTGAATATCGGGCGGCACTCGAGGGTCCGCCGCGCGATTATTGATCGCCATGTGAGTCTTCCGGAGCGCACCGAAATCGGCTACGACCTGGAAGCCGACAAACGCCGCTTCCATGTGACAGAATCGGGAATCGTGATCGTGGTGCGCCAGGAATCACTTATCGAAGAGCCGGAAACGGCGTGAGGCAGACGAAGGCGATCAGTGACCAGCGATCCGGCCAGAGGCTAAATTGAAAGCGATTCTTGCCAGTGCGATTCTGCTCGCTTGCGCCGTCGGGCGGCCGGTTGCGGCGCAGAACCCCGCGAATCTGGACGACAAAGTGGACGCACTGGTGCGCGCCGAGATGCAGCGCCAGCGTATCCCCGGCTTGTCGCTCGGCGTGTATCGAGACGGGAAGATTGCGAAGGCACAAGGCTATGGGTTAGCCGATATTGAGTGGGACGCTCCAGTAAAGCCGGACACACTGTTTCAGTCGGGGTCAGTTGGCAAGCAGTTTACCGCCACGGCCATCATGATGCTGGTGGAGGAAGGCAAAGTCGGGCTCGACGATTCGATCCAGAAATATTTTCCGGGTTCGCCGGAAAGCTGGAAAAACATCCGCGTGCGCAACTTGCTGACCCACACCTCTGGGCTGGCGGAGTACGAAAGCGATGAACGCGGCAAGGCGGATGGACCTTTCTATCTACGGCTGGATTTCACGGAAGAGCAGCTTTACAAGAAAATTACTGAGCTGCCGATCGACTTCAAGCCGGGCGAGAAGTGGGGCTACCGTAACACGAATTATGTGTTGCTGGGCTTTCTGATTCACCGCGTAACCGGAAAATTTTACGGCGATTTTCTAAAGGAACGAATCTTCACTCCGCTGGGAATGAAAAGTACGCGGATCATCAGCGACGCGGACATTATTCCGCACCGGGCGTCCGGTTATGAAATTGTGGATGGGCAGCTGAAAAATCAAGAATGGGTTTCGCCGACTTTCAATTCCACGGCCGACGGTGCGATGTATTTCAATATTCCCGACCTGGAAAAGTGGGACGCGGCGTTGTACACCGAAAGCCTGCTCAGGAAAGAGAGCTTCGCGCAGATGTGGACGCCGGCGACACTGCATAGCGGAAAGCAGGTCCCATACGGCTTCGCCTGGTGGATGCGTGAAGCGAACGGACACCGCCTGCTGGAACATGGCGGCGCGTGGCAGGGATTCACCACGGCGATCTGCCGGTATGTGAATGACCGGCTGACGGTGGTGGTGCTGACGAACCTCGATGCCGAGCACTCCGATCCCGGACGGATTGCGCGTGAAGTGGCGCGATTGTATGTGCCGGACCTCAAGCTGAAGGCAATTGCGGATACGGAGCCGCAGGTGACCGCGCTCCTGCGGGCCACGCTGAACGATCTTTCGGAAGGACATTTGAATCTCGGTTCTTTCGCGGCGGACCAGCGCCAAGCGTGGTCGCCCGATCGAATCAAAGGTCTCGAAGAGAAGATCAAATTGCTTGGCGGGTTGCTCGTCATTGGGCCAACCCGCGCAAGAACCGAAGAGGCAGGCGCTTGGTCCTATCAGTATGTGGTTGAGTACGCCCAGGGCTCGGAGGTCGTCAATCTGCTGCTCGATAAGACCGGCAAGATCAACGGCTTGGACATTCACTCGGAATAAGGGGCGCAAATTCGATGCTCACAGCGACGAAAGACCTGATTCTCCCGAGCACTACGACCGGATCATTCCCGCGGCCGCGCTGGTATGACGTTGGGATGTGGGGGCGGCCGCTGGACACCTGCATGCTGGATCTTCGCTTCCGGGAAAAATTTCAGGATGCGATGGCGGTGGTGATCAGCGATCAGGAACGCGCAGGTCTCGACATTTTGTCGCACGGTGATTTGCACGTTGACGAAGATTTGGCGGGGCGCGCCTGGCATCACTATCCTTTACAACGCTGGGCGGGCTTCGAAGGCGATCATTTGCAGCCGGAAGAAACCACCGCGCCGTGGCTGCACTATCCGCCAGGGACGTTGTTGAATGAAATTTACACCGGATGGCGCTGGCCGCACGTGGTGGACAAAATCGAGCACCGGCCGCTCGATTATCCGAAATTGTGGCGCCTGGCGCAGGCTCGGACGCGCAAGCCTGTAAAGTTCGGAACGTGCTGCTCGCAGGTGATGGCTCTTTTTCTGGACATTCACACTCCGAAATATAAAGACAAGCGCCAGGTGATCTGGGACATGGCTGAAGCCATGAACAAAGAGCTGCTGGCGTTGCGCGAAGCTGGTTGCCGCTGCATCCAGATTGAAGAGCCGACGTTCCACTTTATGGCCAATACATTCGGCAAGGATCATGAAGATGTGAAATTCATGATTGATGCGTTCAATCGCGAGGTGCAGGGGCTCGACGATGTCGAGCTGTGGATTCACACCTGCTGGGGCAATCCGAATATGCAGCGGGTGATGGAAGACACCAGTTACGCGAACTCGATTGAAATATATCTGGAACGTTGCCGCGGCGATGTGTGGACGCTGGAGATGAAGGACCGCGGCCAGAAAGATTTGGAACTGTTCGCGCCGTTCAAGAATAATTTGAAAAAGAAAATCTGCATTGGCGCGGTCAGTCATCGGCAATTGCAGGCGGATCGTCCGGAAGAAGTAGCCGCGGAAATTCGCAAAGCGCTGAAATACATTCCCGCGGAGAAATTGATTGTTTCGAACGATTGCGGCTTCGGCCGCCAAGGCTGCAATCGCGAAATCGCGTTCTACAAAGCCAGCGCCATCGCGCAAGGCTGCAACATCGTTCGCCACGAACTCAGCCTGCCAACAAATTATGTTCCTGCCGCCGATCCCGCGCTGCAGGTGGACGTGGTGCCGGGGAGAAACGCCTCTTCCGCAAAAAATGCCTGACCGGAAAGCCGCAGTTCGGCGAATCCTGCGAAAAGGCAATTCCCTGGTCAAGCACCCTTTCCAATAAGCATAAATTTTGCGATTTACCCATCCACATCGCGCCTTTTTTGCATCAAAGTACCGGAGATGGGCAGTTGGTATTATTGGTGAAGGGGCGGTTATCGTCCTTGGCGCCGACAATCTAGAAAGGTGGAACAACAAGGACCGTGCGTGCCAAGAAAAAAGACTCACTTAAGAATTTCCGGGATGGAAAAGCTCGCAGCTGGATCGTTCGCGGCGGCTTGGTGGCGTCACTGGCGCTTAGTTTGCTGCTTGTCAGCTTTCCAGCACAAGCCCGGCAGGCCCCTGAAGCCGAGGGCGCCGCTCCCGAGCAGCAGCAGGCGGGGCGAATCAGTGGAAAGATTGTTGATCCTGATGGGGTGGCGGTCCTGGGAGCCAGAGTAAAGCTTACCGGCTCGGAGCAAACCGCAGTCCCTGAAGTCCTAACGGACGATGCGGGTCAATTTGAGTTTGCGAATGTGGCTGCCGGCACTTTCCACCTAACCATTACAGCCGCGGGTTTTGCGACGCAGGAATTCTCCGGAAATCTGAGCGCGCAGGAAAACTTCGTGGTGCCGCAAATCGCGCTGGCGCTCGCGGCTGTTAACACTGAAGTACGCGTGGTGCCGTCAACGGTGGACGTGGCTGAAGACCAGATTAAGGTGGAAGAAAAGCAGCGCGCGTTGAAAATTATCCCAAATTTTTATGTGACGTATGTCCCCAATGCGGCGCCGCTCGCCCCGAAACAAAAATTCGAGCTTGCCTGGAAATACATGTTCGATCCAATCACCTTCGGATTGTCGGGAGCGATTGCCGGATTGCAGCAGGCGCAAAATGACTTCAGCGGATATGGGCAAGGCGGGCAAGGATTCGCAAAGCGCTACGGGGCGGCCTATGGAGACATGGCAACCAGCACGTTGATTGGAAACGCAATACTTCCGTCGTTGCTGCACCAGGATCCGCGCTATTTTTACAAAGGAACCGGCAGCAAACGGTCGCGTCTTCTCTATGCCATCGCGAATTCGGTGATTTGCAAGGGCGACAACGGACACTGGCAGGCAAATTATTCCGGTATCCTCGGCGGCCTGGCTTCGGGGGGCATATCCAATCTGTACTATCCGGCCAAAGACCGCGATGCCGCTTTGACTTTCCAGAATTTTGCGATTGGACTGGGTGCGACCGCCGCCGCCAACATTCTGCAGGAATTTGTGATTCGCAGATTCACTTCGAACGCGCCGAGACGCGATCCGGGAAGCGGTGGTAAACCGCTAAACCAAATCAGCAGAGTGTTTGGTTCGATGATCCACGAGGGCGATTAGTTCATTTCAGTCGGCCGCGTTATCCAAGAACGCCGAAAACTAGGGTCTAACGACAGAACCAAAGTGGCCAGGCCGAAATCCGCACCAGATAGTTCGCGCGCTTGATGGATGTGGGCAGTGCTCCTGTACAATAATTGATTCGCAGTGAGCTGAGGAGCCAATAGAAATGTCCACGAAGATTGCCAAAGTGCATGCGCGGCAGGTGCTTGATTCGCGCGGAAATCCGACGGTTGAAGCGGATGTAATTCTAGAAGGCGATGTGGTGGGGCGCGCGGCGGTTCCGAGCGGCGCATCAACCGGCGAGCACGAAGCGCTGGAGCTGCGCGACGCGGACAAGAGCAAATATCTGGGTAAGGGAGTGCTGAAGGCGGTCGCCAACGTGAACGGCGAAATCGCGAAAGCTGTCGCGGGATTTGACGCGGGCGATCAGCGCGGGCTCGATCACAAAATGATCACGCTGGACGGCACACCGACCAAGTCGCGGCTGGGTGCGAATGCGATTTTGGCAGTTTCCATGGCCGCGGCGCGCGCGGCTGCTGCCGCGACGAAACAACCTTTGTACAAATATCTTTCCAAGTATTCGAGCGACCGCAGCGCGAATCTTCTTCCAGTACCCATGATGAATATTTTGAACGGCGGCGCACATGCCGACAGTTCGGTGGACTTCCAGGAATTCATGGTGATGCCGGTCGGCGCGCCGAATTTTTCAGAGGCGTTGCGCTGGGGCGTGGAGATTTTTCACTCGTTGAAGTCCGCACTGAAGAAGCGCGGCTACAACACTGCGGTTGGAGACGAAGGCGGCTTCGCGCCAAGCTGCAAATCGAA